>Ga0307976_1001374_pt1 | contig 11498 bp, 10 predicted proteins | sample OrgLakmetagen919_FD_201836 | JGI IMG/M metagenome (GOLD analysis project Ga0307976, IMG submission 201836) | Saline water microbial communities from Organic Lake, Antarctica - #919 | ecosystem: Environmental > Aquatic > Non-marine Saline and Alkaline > Saline | place: Antarctica: Organic Lake... | reverse complement strand
GCATGATTCCCAGGGCCGAAATCGCCATGGTCATTATGCAAAAGGCACTTGAGGCTGGCGCTGAACCCCAAGCTTTTACCGCCATGATGGTAGTGACGGTGGGCACCGTGCTGCTCACCAGCCTTACCCTGCCGTGGCTGATGCGCCACGAGAAATAATCTCTCTTCCTCTGTTCGCTTACGCACAGATAAAAAGGGGCCCAAACTGTCAGTCTAAACCTCAAATTCTCTTTTCACAGTTGAATATAGCCGCGCTTAAGGTTGGATTAAGGTTCCACTCGGATACTGCAAGTCCAGATCGCTGATGGCCCGCAAACGGCCCTGCCGATGTTTCGTTTTTAGGATGTCTCGAAATGATCAAGGAAAGAACACTGTCGCTGGTGATTCCTGCCAAAGATGAACAGGAAAACATTGCAACTTTGCTAACAGAAGCCTTTAGCGTCATGCGTGATTATCCGGGTTTCGAGGTTGTGCTGGTGGATGATGGCAGCGGTGATCAAACGCTGGGTGTCGCCGTGCGCACAGCCAGTGTCCTTGGAGGCTGTTTGCAGACGATTCGGCATGCTAAGAGCATCGGCCAGAGTGTTGCACTGGCCACCGGCATAGGCAAAGCCAAAGGTGATCTGATTGTGACCATGGACGGTGATGGCCAGAACGACCCCTCTGACATTCCGGCACTGCTGCAAAGAGCAAACTCGATCCGGGCGTTAGACTTCTGCATTGCCGGCTATCGAAAGAATCGCAAGGATACGGCCTGGAAGCGCTTCCAGTCGCGGTTGGCCAATCGCGTGCGCGATGCTCTGCTGCACGACGGCGTGCCCGACACCGGCTGTGGCCTCAAACTGTTCCCCCGTTCCACGTTTCTCAAACTGCCCTGGTTCGACCATGGCCATCGTTTTATACCGGCGCTGGTGCGCAGCATCGGCGGCGAGATCGCGATCGTGGAGGTGAACCATCGGCCACGTACAGCCGGACTCTCCAAATACAACGCATGGAACAGAACCTGGGCCGGGATACTCGATCTGTTCGGCGTGTTATGGCTACTGCACCGGACTCGCGTCCCTGTTATCGCAAGCCCAATCGTTGCCGAGCCTATTGATGCTAAACCCCGGCCCTCGGTAACGGAACGGGCCTGATATGTTCCACTGGTCACGCTGGCTCGCATTCGCCCTGCTGGCGCTGGTTGGCTATCTGGTCATCCAGAATGGCTGGCTGGATTTTATGGCAGACAGAACCCGCGTGGCGGGCTATCTGCACAGCCACGGCATTGAGGGCCTGCTGGCAATCACCCTGGCAGGCGCGATCTTTACCGGCATCGGCGCACCGCGCCAAGTGCTTGCCTTTGTGCTCGGGTTCGCCCTCGGAGGCATCAACGGCACCCTGGTATCAACGCTGGGTGCTGCTATTGGTGCCAGCGGTTGCTTCGTCGTCGCAAGATGGCTGCTGCGAGCGTCCCTGACCCGTCGGTTCGGCCGCCGCATGCGCCAGTTTGACCAGCTGTTCAGGGAGCAGACGCTGCTGAAGGTGCTTATGGTCCGACTGCTGCCCGTCGGCAGCAACCTGGCCACCAACCTCGTTGCGGGTTGTTCCAGCATTCGTTTTCTGCCTTTTTTGGCCGGCAGTACGCTCGGATATCTTCCGCAAATGCTGGCGTTCGCCCTGGCCGGCGCAGGCATTGGCAATACCGATGAATACCAGCTAATCCTGAGCGTTTTGCTTTTTATCCTCGCTTCAGTAATGGGTGCTCTGCTTTACCACAATCAAAAAGCCAGAACCGTCGCCAATTTCGTTTCTGATCGTCCCTGAGAACGAGCCATGCCCCCTTTGCCTTTGATTCGCCAACTCCCCGAATACCTGTTCAACCTGTCGCGGAATCGGCTAATGCTCCTGCTGCTGGCCTTTGCAACGATCATGATTTTCACGGGCATTGGCCTGCGATCCCCATGGCCGGCGGATGAACCACGCTTTGCCGAGGTTGCCCGGGAGATGGTGGCCTCTGGGCAATGGCTGATTCCCACGCGTGGTGGCGAGTTTTATCCGGACAAGCCCCCGGTCTTCATGTGGAGCATTGCCCTGTTCTACTGGTTAACCGGCAACCTGAAAGTCGCCTTCCTGTTGCCGAACGCGCTTTGCAGCCTGCTTACCCTGGGCCTGGTTTTTGATCTTGGCACGCGGCTGTGGAACCAGCGCACCGGCACCATCGCGGTGTTGCTGCTGATCCTCGCACCACAATTCCTGATTCAAGCTCAGAAGGCCCAGATAGATGCCATGGTCGCTTGCTGGATTACCGTCGCCTGTTATGGCTTGATCAGGCATTTTTTCACCGGTCCGGCCTGGGGCTGGTATGTCATCGCCTGGGCATTCATGGGACTCGGCATTATTACCAAGGGGGTCGGATTTCTGCCCGCTCTCATGTTTCTACCGATCCTGGTGCTCGGACTGAGGGACCGTCAGCTTTTTTCGGGCGCTCTCACCTGGCGCTGTGCGCTGGGGCCTCTCGCCATGTTAACCGTTGTTGCAGCATGGCTGATCCCAATGACGCTTTATGTAAACAACCTGGGCACAGACGAAGCGCTTGCCTACCAAAACAACATACTCTTCAAGCAGACCGGTGAACGCTATGCGGACTCCTGGGGCCATATTCAGCCTTGGCACTACTACCTGACCAGCGTTATTCCTTCCCTCTGGTTTCCTCTGCCATTGTTGCTGCTTGCCCTGGTACGCCCGGTGAGAGAAACCATACGACGTCACCCGGTTATTCTGGTGCTGCTGATCTGGGTAGCTCTCGTGGTGGTGTTTTTCAGCATCAGTCCCGGCAAGCGTGGCGTGTACCTTCTACCTGTATTGCCGATGTTCGCCCTGGCCATTGCGCCAGCACTGAGTGTCCAGCGACCAGCCCGGTGGTTTCCGCCGGTACTGACAGGCCTGCATCTGCTGCTGGCCACGGCGCTGATAAGCATCGGCGTCATGGCCTGGAAAGACCACCCCACGCTGGTTGCAAAAGTGTCTGATTACAGCCAGGACCCAGCGCGTCTGCATGAAGCCGGGACACTGGTTTTCTCTATCGGTCTGGTTTGGCTGGCGAGCATCGCCCTGTTCTGGCGTACCTACGCGCTGGGGCGGTTCTTTGTTGCTTTGATGATCAGCTGGCTGATCTTCACAACCTGGGGTTATCACATTCTCGAACCGTTACGCACCCCTCGTAACGTTCTCGCAGTAGCTGAACAAAGTGTTCCGCCCAATGCGCAACTCGGCATGATCAATTTCAAGGAACAGTTCATCCTGTTCTCAAAACTCGATTTCACCCATTTCAGCTATTTCAGCGACCATCCGCAGGAGGAGCGCAACGCGTGGCTGTGGATGAGCAAAACGGCGAACAGCTATCTGATAGTCGAAGCGGACGATAACTTTCAATGCTTTACCAAAGAGGGCGCCATTGTGCTGGGTGTTGCCCACAGGGATAGCTATGTTTTGCTTGGCGATGCAAACCTGAAGCCCACCTGCGCGCCTCCGGATAAGCTTCAGTGGTTTACAACTCACGCTCCGGGAACGTGGCAAAACTGATCAGGCACCGTCAACTCGGTGAAGATAAGGAAATCACCAACATGAAACACATGGAACAGCACAAAACCCACCGGACAGGGTGGCTCAGGGCTGCCGTACTGGGCGCGAACGACGGAATAGTCTCCACCGCCAGCCTTGTTCTGGGTGTTGCTGCCACGGGGGCCAGCGCCGAAAATATTCTGGTCGCCGGTGTAGCAGGCCTCGTCGCGGGGGCCATGTCGATGGCCGCGGGCGAGTATGTTTCAGTCAGTTCTCAGGCGGACACGGAACAGGCCGATTTGATACGGGAGCAAGCTGAGCTGGAAGACGACCCGGAATTTGAACATGCCGAGTTAGCAACTATCTACGTCAACCGGGGGCTGGATGCGGACCTTGCCTCCAGGGTTGCGACCCAATTGATGGAGCATGATGCGCTCGGTGCACACGCAAGGGACGAATTAGGCATTTCCCAATCTCTGGCCGCACGCCCCACGCAGGCAGCATTCGCATCTGCCGGCACGTTTGCCGTTGGAGCCGCTCTTCCACTTTTGACTGTTGTGCTGTCTCCGATTTCCCTGGTTCTCTGGGCCGTCGCCGGTAGCTCACTGGTCTCTCTTGCGCTACTGGGATCTCTTTCGGCGAAGGCCGGCGGCGCACCCATGGCTTCAGGTGCCAGGCGGGTGACTTTCTGGGGAGCCCTGGCAATGGCGATAACCGCAGGTATTGGAGCACTATTCGGTGTCGTTGCCGGCTGACCTGCGGGAAGATAGTGTTCCAGATGGCCTGTCGGTACAACCATGTTCAATAAACATCTTCCAAATATCGGCCATCAGCCCTGAGCGTTTCAACATCCGTTGCTAAAGGCCTCAGAATGTCATCAAAGACCTGTTTTACCCCTGCTGCCATACCCCGACCACCACAGACCAGAATCTGGGCACCCATACTAACCATCTGACGCAACTCCGACTCATCCTGCCTGAGCTTATCCTGAACATAGGCGCGTTCGTTCGAACGGGAAAATGCAGCAGCCATTCCCGTCAGCCGATGGTCGGCGAGGTAGTGTCCCAACTCCGGCTCGTAGAGAAAGTCCGATTGCGAATTGCGTCCACCCCAATACAGGTACATCGGGTTGTGGCTGGTATTTTTTCTGATGAAACCGGCCAGTGGTCCTATCCCGGCACCGGCTCCGATCAATATCACCGGGTTGCTGCCCGTTGCTGGTCTGAAGCCGGGGTTATGGCGAATGAAGCCAGCGATACGGTCGCCCAGCTTCAACTCGTGCAAATACCCGGAGCACAGCCCGCCCGGCTTTCTGCGAACGCATATCTCCAAAACACCGTCAGTGGCAGAGGATGCCAGGGAGTAAAACCGTGGGGCCTGCCCGTTTGGGAGCTCAACGCCAAGCAGATCGCCTGCTTCGAATGAAGGTAGCGCCTTGTTGTTCCCTCGGACAAATTTCATCCATTTGCCCTCCTCTACCGCCTTGAACCGCAGAATGCTGGTCGGCGCCTGAACCGCGAGCCCGTAATCTGCCCGCTCTATTAGCTCGAGCGTTATCGTGGCCGGCGGCGACGGATTGTAATCCAACACAAGCGGAGTCCCGATAACCTCACTGATTCGGTCTCCCCACTCGCTGAATTGCGAAGAAGAGCACCGATCAATCCGCTCAATGGTGCTCAGCCGACTCAGCCCTTTACCGGCGAGCGCGGCATCGGCATCCAATGCAAACTTGCAGAAGTTCGGAAACTGCCGGTCACCAAAACCCAGTACCGCAAATTTCAGGTTTTTCCCGGGACTGAAATCGCCGAGCCTGGCCATAAACTGTCGGGCTGACGCCGGCGCATCGCCATCGCCATAAGTCGAGGTCAGTACCAAAAGCATCGAGGCCTGCGGATAACCCGCAGCCAGTGCGTTCATCTCGCTGCAATGCACAACGAAGCCCGCTTTGTTCATTTTTGCATGGAGTTCCCGGGCAAAGCCCCAGGTGGCATTACCTTCGGAGCCGACCAGGAGCACCGTATCCGCATGAGCAGCATCGGCATTATCCGGAAACGTCCCTGACGACCGGCGACGCTGCCACCAGATGGTCATTCCCGTCACCGAGAGCACCGGCACGGTCAGCGCCGCGACTCCGAGAATCAGGCCCAGCCACCACAGGCCCTCTCCGGTGTGCAAACTGACGATCCACTGCTGCAATACGCTACCTTCAGAGCGCGGCTGGTGCTGCAGCAACTCACCGGTCGCCTGATCAACAAAGCCGGAACCGCCCGTGGTGGTGAGGGAGTAAAAGTCCTGAAGGTCACCGGGATAAGGAAACACCAGTTCACGAAATTCGCCAAGGTCAACTTTGATAAGGGCATCCAAAGTGCCTATCGATGCCGGCTGACCGCCAGAAACCTCCGTCGGAAACGTTGGCCCGGTTTCGGACGCTTCCGGCAGAAAACCAAAGCGCTGCGCCGACAGATAGCTGCCGGTCAGAGCCGACAACAGCAACCCAAGCACGGCAAAGCGGGCCAGTTCGGCGTGGATGCGTTTGCTGCCAGAACCGGAGAACGGACGTAGCAGATTGCGCCAGCCACCGGTGCGCCGGGCCAGCAGAAAAATGCCTGATATGCACAGAAGCGTCATAAAAACAGCCAGTATTCCGGCCAACGCCCTACCGGCATCATCCATCATAAACGCGCGATGCAGGTCCTTGACCCAGCCGAAAAAAGCCGAGGATTCGTAGGGTGCAATGCCCTTACCGGTTACCGGATTAACCAGGTCCGCACCCGCCTGGCCATCGCGGCTGTAATAAACAATGACCGTGCCGGAAGGTTCTCGCACAATCTGTTCGGTCCCTGGATATTGAGCAACTACCCGCTCAGCCAGTTCGGCAACACTGATTTCACCGGAAGCCGGGACGACCGCTGAGGCTCTATCCAGCGCAGGTGCCAAAGCCAGGACAGCACCCGTGACTGAGAGAACCATCAAAAACAAACCTGCAAGCAGGCCCGGTAAGCTGTGGAACTTGCGCAACATTACCTATGCTCCCGTCCGATTATTGAAGTTCGTAGGTGAGAGAGCGCACATAACCGCGCCCGGAAACAGGCTTGCCAGAGCCTTCAGTGGTCAGTGGGGCCGCGACATCAGCCCTGACATCGCGCATATCCTCGACGGCAGAATCAACACGGACCTCATAACCGCTGTCTATCAACGAATCATCGAGGTTCAAAGTAACTTTCAGAGTGCGGCCGCCGGTGACACTGGCACCGGTCAAGCCATCATACTCGGCCGGGTCCAGCCTGCTGCCGCGGGCCCAGTCGCCCAGATGCTTGTAGTACTTCGGTTTTTCCCCGGAAACCCACAGCGTGCCGTGGTACTCGCCGGCCGCATTGGTAAGATACAGCGCCAGATAGGCGCCATCGCCTCCGTAATTCTGCAGCTCAGTCGTGAAGATCACTTCACGGGCCTGGGCAATAGCAGGTAAAGCAAAGGCAGAAAACAGGCTGAAAGCCAGGACGAACTTTTTCATAAACGGTCTCCGAGAAATCTGGGTAGCGTTGAGAGCAAACGGACAGAATCGGTCAGTTACTCGACGGTGACGGTGGGACGCCCCTTGACGATGCCGTTGTTTGGCAAAGAGGTATTGGCGTTGGTCGGTCCGCTATTCAAAGGTCTTTTGCTATGGTCGCGATCATCATCGTCATCCTCGTCTTCCCGTTCCCACTCCATCATCATCAGTGAAGCGGGTGCGAAAGAAGCCTCTACCTTTACGCCATTGGAATCGCGGCCTTTAACCTCATAGCAACCGTCATCAACCTTGATTCGGCGCACTGTCCAGCCTTCGGCTTCCAGCTTTTCACGCAGATTTTCACGGGGCTGCCAACTCGCCACCGGGTCATCGCAGTCATCATCGGCCAGTGCGGTGCCACTCAGAATTAACAAAGAAAGGCTCAGAATAATGGGTGTGGTCTTCATGGTGTGTCTCCTGCTGGTTGCGTTAAATCCACTCTACGGCGCAAACCTGACAGTGACCTGAACGAACAAGGCGTTATCGGCGTAACCGGGCACATAACAACGTTCAGGCTCTTGTCAGGTTTTGACTGTAGTATCCTGATTCCAGGGCGGGATCAGAGGTGAACTATGCGGGTACTTTTGGTGGAGGATACGGCGGGGTTGGGTGAGGCGGTTCGGGATCAGATCGCTGACGACGGCCATGCGGTGGACTGGGTGCAAACACTGGGCTTTGCCGAGGCGAGTATTCAGACCACAACCTACGACCTGATTCTGCTGGACCTGATGTTGCCCGATGGCCATGGTTTCGGCTTCCTGAGAAAGCTCAGAGCAATCGGAAAAACAACACCCGTGATCATTCTGACCGCCCGGGATCAGGTGTCCGACAGGATCGAAGGGCTGAACGCCGGCGCCGACGACTATCTGGTAAAACCCTTTGATCTTTCCGAGCTGTCAGCCCGCGTGGCCGCCGTCGCCCGTCGGTACCGGGGGGATCCCAGCCCGGTCATACGTTTGGGTGATCTGGAGGTCGATCTGGGTGACCATCGCATCAGGCGCAACGGCCAGAGTGTGGAGCTTACTTCCCGGGAGTGGGCACTGTTCGAAGGCTTCATCCAACGCCCCGGAATGCTACTATCGCGATCACAGCTCGAAGATCGTCTTTACGCCTTCGGCGCCGAAATCGAAAGTAATACCATTGAGGTTTATGTCAGCCGCTTGCGCAAGAAACTGGGACGGGATGCCATCGTAACTGTAAGGGGGATGGGTTATCGCCTGGAAACACATGTCCACTAGAACCAGCCTGCAGAAAACTCTGGGCATCGGCCTTACACTCGGCGTCACCCTGCTCTGGCTGTTGGGCGTTACCGCTTCGGGTCTCGTAGCGCAGCACGAAATGAACGAGGTTTTTGACAGCGCCCTGGAAGAAACCGCCCAACGTATACTGCCACTGGCTGTCACCGATATCCTGAACCGGGAAAATGGCAGCGGGAACCAAAGGGCCCCTGCCCTTAAGGACCACGACGAATACCTGACTTATCTGGTCCGGGACGAACACGGCAACCTCCTCCTCCAGTCCCACGATGCCGATCCGGAGGTTTTTGGCACGACACCCCGGGAAGGATTTTCAAACACGTCGACACACCGGCTGTACGGAGCGTCTGCGGTCAGCAACACGATCTACCTTGAAGTGGCTGAACCCCTGGCGCACAGGCGCGAAGCTGCGATGGAGGCGGGGTTGGCATTGCTGATGCCTCTAATTGTTCTGATTCCGGTCAGCCTGCTGGGTATCTGGTGGATCGTCCGGATTTCCCTGCGCAAGGTGGTCGATTTTCAGCAATCCATAGAATCCCGGGGCGCCGGAGATCTCTCCCCTGTTGAAGAAAACCAGTTACCGAGTGAATTTGAGCCCATCGCCATTGCCGTCAATCGCCTTCTGGAGCGGTTGCACCGTGCGCTTGAATCGGAAAGGAGCTTTACGGCCAACAGCGCCCATGAATTGCGAACGCCCCTCGCAACAGCGCTCGCCAAAGTGCAACGACTGAAAGCTCAGGTACCGGGCAACCAGCTGCAAAGCAATGTGTCCGAGATTGAGGAGGCTCTGCGCAATCTGTCGGCGCTTTCCGGAAAACTGCTTGAGCTGGCGAAAGCGGAAGGAGGGGGCGCATTATCACAAAACCAACACGATCTGGCGCCCATACTCGCGATGATTGTCCGTGATTTTGAGGATCAGGCACCGGGACGAATTGCCCAGTCCCTGCCGGAGCATGAAGTTAACTCCTTTCTGGATCCTGATGCTTTCGCCATTCTGGTCCGCAACCTGATCGAGAATGCGCTCAAGCATGGCTCTGATAACCAGTCGGTGGAGGTCAGCCTGGACGACAACGGCACGTTGAGGGTATGCAATGGCGGTGTCATCGTGCCACCTGAACAGCTCACTCTATTACGGAACCGATTTGCACGTTCGAAAACTGACGCCTCCGGTTCCGGCCTGGGCCTGGCGATTGCCGATGCGATTGCCAAAGGTGCCGGTATGACATTGCATTTGCGCTCGCCGGCAACAGGACGGCAGGATGGTTTTGAGGCAGAGCTTGATGCTGCAAGCAACTGACACTGACTCAGATCGTTTTTCGGGGGATCTCAACTTGCTTGCAGGACTTTTGACAAATTCCTGACATTTTCACGACCCATCCCTGACGAACACCTCCCTACACTGCATTGCCGTTACCCATTCCCATCAGGGCGGCTTCTTCCGTTTGCAATTACGAGTGCATTCATGAACTCTTTGTTCTCCAAAAAACACCCACTGCCAGATCATGTACATCGTTGGTTCAATTGGGCTGGAGCCTATGCCCCAATATTAATGCTGTTCTGCACAATTCTTCTGATTGGGGGGCTGTCCCGGGCCCTTCTGGTCATGTGGCAACTTGATCGGGTCGAGGCGACCCCTGTATGGCCTGACATTTTTCTTCACGGCCTGCGGGTGGACCTGATCATGGCCGGTATGGTGATAGCACCGTTGGTGTTGCTCCTTCCCGTTCTGGGCCACCGATACAGCTGGGCACTCTGGAAGCGTCTGACAATGCTCTGGGCGCTGGTCGTGATTTTTGCTTTTCTATTCATGGAATTAGCCACACCGACTTTCATTGCCGAATACGATACCCGGCCCAACCGGCTCTTTATCGAATACCTGAACTATCCACGGGAGGTTCTGAGCATGCTGTGGGAGGGCTATTTGCCTACCGTCGTGCTGAGCATTTCCGCTGTTGTGGCGTTGACAACCCTCTTCGCTTGGCTGATGGGGGCATGGGTACGGCAAGCCAGACCAGGCAGCTACCGTAAAGGGTTAATGGTGTGGCCCGTCGTGGTGCTTCTGGTGTTCATCAGTATCCGATCCACCACAGGCCATCGCCCCGCCAACCCTGCCATGTTTGCGCTGACCTCCGATGCCATGGTGAACTCGCTGATTCTCAACTCAAGCTGGTCCGTCGCGTTTGCCATCTACAATCTCAAGCATGAGGTGAACGCCAGCGACCGTTACGGCACCCTGGAAATGTCCGCGATACTGGACGAAGTACGCGATGAGCCGTGGCTGCGCAATGCACAGTTCAGTTCCGAGCAGTATCCGACTTTGCACCACCAGACCCCTGCACGAACACGATCACGGCCGCTCAACCTCGTGATCGTGTTGGAAGAGAGCCTTGGTGCGACCTTTGTTGAATCACTGGGTGGCCGGCCAGTGACGCCACGCCTGGAGGCACTGAAGGATTCAGGTTGGTGGTTCGACAACCTCTATGCGACCGGCACAAGATCCGTTCGAGGTATTGAAGCCGTGGTTTCGGGCTTCCTGCCGTCCCCAGCGCGAAGCGTCGTAAAGCTGTCCCTATCCCAGACCGATTTCTTCACGCTCGGCGAGTTGTTGAAAAGAAAAGGCTATGACACCGGCTTCATCTATGGCGGGGAGGCGCATTTCGACAACATGCGCAGCTTTTTTACCGGCAACGGCTTTGACTCCATTGTCGACCAGGTCGATTACGCTGACCCGGTTTTTACCGGAAGCTGGGGCGTCAGCGATGAAGATCTCTTTGCAAAGACACTTCAGGATCTCAAGCACCTTCATGAGTCGGGCAAACCCTTTTTCCGCCTGGTCTTTTCGTCCTCCAATCACACCCCGTTCGAGTTTCCGGACGGGCGGATTGAGCCCTACGATGAGGAAAAAAACACCGTTAACAATGCCGTCAAGTACGCGGACCATGCTCTGGGCGAGTTCATCGAGTCCGCCAAATCAAGCGCCTACTGGGAAGATACACTGTTCCTGATCGTCGCCGACCATGATGGGGTTCTGGGGATTATCCGTCCTAAAAAGACATAATCCTCTACAGCCTTTATCAACCGTGGCCTCCAGAGGGGTATTAACTTTCTCTTAATCCTTAAGTTGTCCCATTCGGTTATGATGCTGAG
>Ga0307976_1001363_pt1 | contig 11557 bp, 9 predicted proteins | sample OrgLakmetagen919_FD_201836 | JGI IMG/M metagenome (GOLD analysis project Ga0307976, IMG submission 201836) | Saline water microbial communities from Organic Lake, Antarctica - #919 | ecosystem: Environmental > Aquatic > Non-marine Saline and Alkaline > Saline | place: Antarctica: Organic Lake... | reverse complement strand
CCACGGCTTTCTGGTAACCAGTGAATCGGCGGATTTTCAGTACAAGTGCACAGATTTTTATGCACCAGAACATGAACGAAGCATTTATTGGGGGGATGAGATTTTGGCGATTAAATGGCCAGAGACAAGCAGTGCTCCAATCGTTTCGGAGAAAGACCAAGTTGCCATGGCTTTCTCGAAAGCAGATTTTATTTAATGAAGTTGATCTTTCTCTGTTTGAAGTTTCTGACTCTCCAAATGAGTAGCTAGCCCTCAATGAAATATAGAGCTGAAATTGACGGCCTCCGGGCGCTGGCAGTTTTGCCTGTTATACTATTTCACGCTGGATATTCGACCTTTGCCGGCGGCTTCGTTGGGGTCGACGTGTTCTTCGTGATAAGCGGATTTCTGATCACATCGATTATCTATGAGGAGATCAGCCAAGATCGATTTTCTATTATTTCATTTTATGAACGGCGAGCACGGCGGCTGCTCCCTGCCCTTTTTCTCGTTTGCAGTGTTTCTATTCCGTTTGCCTGGGCCTGGATGCTGCCAGAATCTTTGGATGCTTTTTTTGAAAGCCTCCTTGCAACGAACCTCTTCTTGTCAAATGTGTATTTCTGGTCGAGCAGTGACTACTTTGGAATTGCAGCGGAACATATGCCGTTGCTGCATACGTGGTCGTTGGCTGTAGAAGAACAGTTCTATGTTTTCTTTCCGCTCGTCCTTTTAGCCCTCAGGCGCCTAGGATGGTCTTGGACATTAGTCTCTATACTGTTACTTAGTGTCTTGAGCTTAGGCCTTGCGCAATGGGCTTCCTCACGGTTTCCCTCGGCTAATTTTTATCTTCTCCCGACTCGAGTTTGGGAGCTTGGACTTGGTGCGGCTTTGTCCCTTTGGTGCCGAAATCAACGAATTCGCTCGGCGTTACTGCGGAGCATTGGAGCTTTAACTGGATTCGGACTCATTTGTTTTGCAATTATATTTTTCGATGAGGCGACTCCTTTTCCAAGTTTATATGCGTTATTTCCAGTTTTTGGCACTTTGATGATTCTTGCCTGCGCTGACAGTCAAAATTTTGTCGGTAGGTTTCTATCGCTTCGCCCGATGGTGTTTTTAGGGCTGATAAGCTATAGCGCGTACCTTTGGCACCAACCCCTTTTCGCTTTTGCGCGCATACGTTCCTTGGACGAACCGTCCAAAGCATTGATGCTAATATTGGCGCTAAGTTCTCTTATCCTTGCGTTCTTTTCTTGGAAATTTGTCGAAATACCTTTCAGAAAACGTCAATTGCTAGACAGAAAGAAAATTTTTGTGTTTTCAGTACTAGCTACATTTGGCCTTGGCGCATTCTCAATATTGGGAAATTATAACGAAGGCTTTCCAGGCAGAGTCCCTAGCGAAGTTCTGGAATATGCTCAATGGAATTTTAGCCGAAACCCAAGAGCGGAACATTGCCTGTCAGACTCTAATAATCCTATTGCACCTAATAAAGCGTGCAAATATGGCGACAAACAAAATGCAAAAATTGCAATTTGGGGTGACAGCCACGCCTCCGCGTTAGCGGACCAGATTGGCGAAAAGTTAAACCCGCATGGACAGGGCTTGATCGAAATGAGTTTCAGTGGCTGTGCTCCCGTGGTTGGAGTCGCTAAAAAATCTGTACCGGGCTGCACCAAATACAACAGTGACGTCCTAGCCTATTTGTTAGACTCACAACAGATTGATATGGTTATCCTCCATGCCAGATGGACGCTATTCATAGAACAGGAGCGCTATGATAATCAAGAAGGTGGAATTGAACCGGGAGCGAAAGAGCGAATTTTCCCAATAGAAAACCAAAACGTTCGCGGATTAGAGCGGATAAGCGCTCTAACCAATTTATTACAGGCTCAAGTTAAAATGCTCCAGAGCTCAGGGAAACGTGTCGTCCTCCTATATCCTATACCAGAGGTAGGTTGGCATGTTCCTAAATATCTCGCAAAAAAGTCTTGGTTTACTGATGGGGCTGATACATCTGTCACAACATCCGTTGAGGTCTACCGCCAACGAGTCCGGAATACATTAAGGTTCTTAGATGCTATACAAGGACCGCCTTCCATAATTAAAATAAAGCCGGCTGAGCTCATATGTGAAGATATAAATAGTTTGGGCCGCTGTAATGCAACATTGAATGGAGTTCCACTATATTCAGACGATGACCATCTATCTCGTTTCGGTGCCAACCTGGTGAGTAAGAACGTAGTAGCGCGTATCTTAAAGATTCAGTAAAAATTGATAAATCAAAACTATTTAAGCAGTCAAATCCAGATCAGCGACGCCCGGAAAATCTAACAGTTTAGTTAACTGATAGAGCATAAAATTCAGAAACCTAAAAAGTTCAGTAAATAAAGATCTTATTACCCGATCACCAAATAATTCAAAGTAGAAACCAATGAAATACCCTAATTTATTCATTGTGGGTGCCCCAAAGTGCGGCACGACAACAATTTCAAAATGGCTCTCGCAACATGAAGAAATTTATTTCTCACCTGAGAAAGAACCTTGCTTTTTTTATAGCCCTTATGGCGAACCAAAGGCCCTCACCGAATACTTGAGTTTATTTTCGCATGCGGAAGATCGTCATAAAATAGTAGCCGAAGCCACAGTATGGTACCTGTTTTCAGAATTTGCATGTAAGAAAATACTTAATTTCAATAAAGATGCCAAGTTTTTAGTATGCCTACGAAATCCGCTGGAGATGGCTCCGTCGTTGCACGCCCAAAAGTGTTATACCGGGAACGAACTTGAACAAGATTTTAATAAAGCTTGGACACTTTCGGATGAAAGAGAGAAAGGAAGCCTCAAGAAAACACTCGGTTTGAAGAATGGCGATCCAAGTCATATGTCTTACCGAAAAGCATGCATGTTAGGAGAACAGGTTAAGCGTCTTCTCGAAATAGCCGATGAAAATAAAGTACACTTCGTATTTATAGATGATCTGCAGAGAGATCCTGAAGCGGAATGGTCCAAAATTGAAACTTTTCTGGACATCTATCACTGCAATATAGACCTATCGAAATCTTATAATAAGGCGAAGTCGCGAAAGAGCAAATTACTTCATCAAATTCTCTTTCTATTAGGCCAACTAAAGAAAAAAACCGGGATTATAGGTTCCACCGGCATTTTTTCAAATCTCCACAAGAAGAATTCAAGAGAATCGGGATACGAGAAACCAAATCATGAAACGATAAATCAGATGAAGAAAAGCTTTTCAAAAGACGTTCGGCTTTTATTTACTTTGACAGGAAAAGAAAAAGACTGGTTGAAATAAGGAAGCGCGAAAAGTCTGAGGCCAAAATCCCCTACGTACAAGATATAAATGACGAATATAAAAAGATATATTATTGTAAATTTTAAGCCGATTGCGCCAGAAAGGAATAGAGATTGAGCTTAAAGAAACAATTAATTAAAAGTTTTCTTGGCGTTAGTGCAATGAAAGCGATATCTATTCCTATTGGCTTGGGAACAAGTATAATTTTGGCTCGTGCATTAGGGCCTGAGGGTTTCGGCAAATACGCTTTTGTAATGGCGCTGGTCCCGATACTTTGTCTTCCCTTAACCGGAGGAATGCAAAGCCTTTTGTCTAGAGAAATTGCCGCGTATAAGATTTCCGGAAGCATTGGATTATTGAAGGGTATAATAATATCTGCACACTCATGGGTTGTATTGTTCTCAGTAATCATCGTTTCTTGCGTATTGTTGTATAGGGAAACAAACTTTTCCTGGCTCGAAATTGACACACTTAATTTCCTGTCAATAGCAATATTTTTGCTTCCAATGATGGGTTTTAGCGGGGTATTTAGTGGTGCAATAAAGGGATTGGGAGCACCCGCGATTGCAGAAATTTCAAGGATGTTTGTTCAGCCGGCTGTTGCACTATGTTTTTTGGCGTTCTTTTTTTTCCGGCTAGAGTTGGGTATTGAGAAAGCAATACTGATACAACTAGTCTCTGCATCTTTTGGTATGTTCTTAGTAGCTATTCTTTATGTGAGGACAAAGCAAGCTATCGGGCCAAACGTGCGGGCTGAGTACGTGCCAAGGTACTGGTTGGCTTCACTAGGGCATTTTTTTATTTTGGCCTTACTCGGTACATTTGGTGCACAGGTCGGGATTGTTCTTCTTGGCTTTTTAGGTAATTCTGAAGACGTTGCTGCGTTAAGAGTCGGCGAAAGAGCATCACAGTTTGTTGGAATGTCAATAACCTTGGTTAACTTAGTCCTCGTTCCCCACATTGTGAAGGCCCATAAAGAAAACGACCTTAAAAAGCTTCAGAAACTTTCTCGGTCCTCTGCACGTGTAGCATTTCTTATCGCTGCACCGATAGGTCTAGTATTGATATTTATAGGGGAGCCTATTATTGCCGTTCTGTTTGGCGGAGAGTATGCGGGTATTTCATATTTTCCAATGCTTGTCCTGGTTGTTGGTCAGTTGTTTAATGTATTTTTTGGCTCCGTCGGCTTTCTATTGGCGATGACGAGAAACGAAAAGTTTGCTATCAGTGGCCAGCTTGTATCATTAATGCTAAACATTTTTCTGTGCGCGCTTTTGATCCCAAAATATGGAGCAGTTGGCGCTGCTATTGGAATAACAATTAGTTTAATTGTTTGGAATTTGGTTCTTAGTTTTTACGTATGGACGAAAGTAAAAATTAGACCATCCATAATTTAGTTAATGTATCAAAATGTCTTTAAGGGCGAAGGAATGATAAGGACGAATCTTAAATATTTTTTAAAATATGGGCGATTCATTTTCGGAGGCAAAGAGACCGGCCAAGTTTTTGTCGTAGGAACTGGCCGCTCCGGAACAAATTTCATGGCGCGCGTGCTTAATGCTCACGTTGAAATTTCCGACTTGTCTGGTGGTCGAGAAAATTCTTTTGTTTTTGGCGACGTTGCTCGAAGAGCGGTGCAAGACAAAAAGCTAGGCCAATTCACTTTGAAAAAATACAGATTGCTAAGTCGCGCCGCTTCCCCAAGAATCTTTCTAGACCAAAGCCACCCTAATCTATGGCATATAGAAGAATTAATTAACGCTTTTCCCAAATCGAAATTCATAGGTATGGTTAGGTGTCCATACAGTGTGGCTTACTCGACGATGAAGCATGACAATGTAAAGCGCTGGTTTTTTGATTATGCTGGTCTAACCAGCGAGAGTAGGTTTCTCGGCCTGACAAAGGATATTGCGGAGAATTACGATCGGTATTCGATCGCCCAGAAAAGTGCTTTGAGGTGGTGTGCCCATATGTATAGACTTGACAAAGTCACGCGCATGCATAAAAAATCCTTTTTAGTCGTGAATTACGAGCAGTTGTGTCGCCGACCAGAACCTATTTTAAAAGCAATTGAAAATTTTCTAGAACTCGATCATGAATTTTCAATTCCGGATGTAAATCTAGCGTCCCTCGACAAAAAACGACAGTTATTAGATAAGGACATAGATTTTATAACCAGAATGGTAGATGAGTATTTTTCTGTTAACAGGTTAGAAGATGAAAATTTCGTTCCTTTAAAAAGATACCTCGAGTTTGGTAAAGGAGTTTGATTAATGACGGAGTGGCGGGGTGAATATAATGTATGCGTTGTCGGTGAAATGCGATGTTTTCAATAATCTTCGACAAAATTAGTCGTTTATCTTTCGATTTATATCACTATTTCTCCACTAGGACGGAAGTTCCCGTCGTTTATTTCGACGGGCGGAAGAATGTTGGCGATTTAGTTAACTCGTATCTACTTGATAAAATGTTTGGATATAAGTGCTATCGTGCCAAAACGAATTTGCTTCCGCACCTCAGAATTGTTGGAAGCGTTTTGGGCTCTGCCTCAAAAAATAGCTTTATCTTTGGTGGTGGTTCTATTGACGGTAGATCCGATTCAATAAGATTAAAGGGGAGTAGGGTCTTTGCATTAAGGGGAAAATTAAGCTTGGACATAGTTCGAGAGTGCTGCGCTTCGCCCTCGCTTTCCGTGCCTTTGGGGGATCCGGCACTCCTTTTGCCATTTTTTTATAATCCAAAAATTAATAGATCGGTCAGAGTTGGCTTGATTCCCCATTTCGCTGATAAATCCGAGTTTATTAATTCTTTCGTTAGAGGAAATAAAGACATTGAGTTAATCGATGTTGAGGTAGAAGTCGAAGATTTTTTAGATCAGCTTGCCGGATGTGAGTTTGTGCTATCGTCCTCATTGCATGGTCTTATAATTGCCGATGCCTACGGAATTCCAAATAAGTGGTTGACTCTTAGCAGTTCCGTTTTGGGCGCTGGTTTTAAGTTCAGGGATTATTACTCTACGACTAATAGCCCATGTGAAATACCTGTAGATGTTCGAAGCCATGACGATATGTCAGTGGTAATTGACAAATTAGAAGAATTATGTGCTGTAAAAGAATACAACTACGACTTGTCGGATTTGATGTCAGCGATAAAGAAAATTCCTGGTGCGCATGAAAGATTCAAAGTTTGAAAGTTACGTCATACACGAGGGCGACCGGCCGATATACACGACTACCTCTCCTTCCATCATCACCAAAGATGGCGTTGTGTTAGAACGTTTCTGGCAACATAACGGTTCTTTCCATAGCGGCTACGAGGGGCTGTGGAAGGAGCTCTTGGTTCGCTCTGTCCTCTTACCTTTTAGATATGGGTTGGATGTGGGCCACCGAAAAGATAGGGTTCTTGTATTCGAGAACAGCTGGTCCGCCGGTTATTATCACTGGTTAATTGAAGCACTGCCGCGGCTAATAGCTCTTCGTAAATACTTTGGCCTGCTTCCTGTGGCATTTTCTGGCCGGCTCCCCAATAATTGGTTTTATAGCTGGCTGAGGGACATCTCGGGCTCAAAGTTAATTGATTATTCGGGTCGTGGGGGAATATTGACTGCCGGTGCGGTCTTCTCGCAGAATCCCAGCGTAATGTCCGAGTTTTATAGAGAAGAACTTTTGCATTTTGTGGAATTTGTCAGAAGTTCGATCCTTGATGGTCCTTCAGACTTTAATGTTCCGAGAAAAATTTATATTAGTCGAAAGTCGGCCACTCATCGACGGTTTTCGAATGAAGACGTTGCGGAGAAATTTTTTGAGAAGTGTGGCTATAAGGTTGTTGAACTGCAAAAGTTAAGTTTTCCTGAACAGGTGAGGCTGTTTTCCGATGCTACTGACGTTGCTGCTATCCACGGTGCTGGCCTCTCGAATATCATCTTCATGAAGCCAGGCACTTCAGTAATAGAATTCATTCAAGAGCCGGATGTTGAGTTTACTTGGGGCTCTAGGCGAAAGACCCATCTACTTAATCCTTGCTTTAAAGGATTGGCCGACGTTTTTAATATTAATTACGTTCCGGTATTTTCAAAATTAGACAAAGCTGCTCTTAATGGCGATGTAAAATCTAAATACGGCACGTTACACGCTGACTTGATATTTGATAAGTCGACCATGTGTGATGAGATTTAATTTTTTAAAATTTTGATTCGAAAATCCAGTAATTTTGATTAGTTCTCTTGTTTGACAAGTGATAAATTTCATATAAAAAATATTTTCCGGTATGGTCTAAAAATGGCAAAGATATCTATTCTTCTTCCCGATTTGCGCGGTGGCGGTGTCGAAAGAATTCGAATTGTTTTGGCGCGTGAATTCGCACTAATGGGCCACGAAGTTGAATTTGTTTTAATGCAAGAGCGGGGAGAATTACTTGATGAGGCAAAGGACCTGTTTTCGGTTGTCGGCCTGGGAATTGTTCGCGTTCGCTCTCTTTTTTGGTCTTTAGTTAAGTATTTGCGCCGTTCTAGACCTGATGCAATTCTTGTCGGAATGTGGCCTTTGACAGTAGTCGCGCCAATAGCTGTCTTCTTTGCTCGACGTCGATGTAAAGTAGTCGTCTCAGAGCATGGTATGTTGTCTGCGCAATATTCTAATCGTGGCGCTTTGCATAGTTTTTTTTTGCGTTGGTCTACGTTCCTCGGCTATCGACTCGCAAAAGGGAGGGTAGGAGTTTCGCGGGGTCTAGCGATGGATATGGCTTCTCTTTCAAAGTTAAAGGAAAGCGCATTTCACGTCATCCACAATCCCTTGCCGCCGCGGGATGAACCGAAGATTGACGAAGTAAATTTTACGGAGGCCATGTGGGGTGTCCCGAAAGGCGCTCGAGTTTTGACAGTTGGAAATCTGAAGGCTGTTAAGAACCACCGCCTTTTGCTTAATGCCTTTGCGAAGTTGTGCATTCCAACTGCCCGTTTGATGCTAGTGGGTGAGGGCAGCGAGCGCGGTGCGCTTTCTGCTTTAGCGCAAGAACTAGGCATGTCGGATCGTGTAATTTTTGCTGGTTATATAAACGATCCGACACCTTTTTATTGCTCCGCTGATCTTTTTGTTTTGTCCTCAGATTATGAAGGTTTTGGAAATGTTTTAATCGAAGCTATGGCATCTGGGTTATCGATAGTCTCTACGGATTGTCCGTCGGGTCCACGGGAAATTTTGAAAGGGGGCAAGTACGGTCGGTTAGTGCCAGTTGGTGATTTAGATGCAATGGCCAAATCAATAGCTGCTTCGCTAGACGCTCGGGAGTCAGGTGAAAATCTCAGAGTTCGGGCTTCAGAGTTTAAACCTAATAATGCTGCTGAGGCATACTTGAGGTTGTTGGGACTATTACCAGCTCGAGGTTCAATCTAGATGAATCGAATTAACTCCGATGAAAAGTCCGAACTAGAGGCGATTTTGACGCAAAGGAGGGTGTTATACCTTACGCGTAACGGAATGCTAGAGCCGTTAGGTCAGAGCCAGGTACTATCCTACTTGAAGGGGCTTTCAAAGAGCTACGGAATTTCATTGATCAGCTTTGAGAAGCAAGACGATCTTAGTGATTATCAGGCCTTTGAAAGTGTTGTAGAGGATTGCAAGGAAAACAGGATTCGTTGGTTGCCGCAGAGATTTCATTATCGTCCGAGAATTATTGCTCCAGCTTGGGATATGCTTGCCTTTTTGTTCCTTTGCTTGCGTGAAGCTAGAAAAGGAAATGCAGATCTCATTCATGCTCGTTCTTACATCCCGGCAGCAGTCGCTTTGCTGGTTTACAAGCTCACCCGTATACCGTTCATTTTTGATATGAGAGCGCTTTGGCCCGAGGAGCTGATTACTGCTAAGCGTTTGAAGCGAGGTTCTCTCATTTACAGGGCGATAGTCTGGGTAGAGCGTTCATGCCTCAAAAATGCTGCAGCAGTCGTATCACTTACGGATGCTGCAGCTTATTATCTTCAAGAGATTTACCCTGAAGAGCTTCAGGATCAGACGGTTGTTGTGATCCCTACTTGTGCCGATCTCCATCGATTTGTGCCGCAGGTTTCTGGAAGGGAAGCGAAACGTCCTATATACAGCTGCCTAGGTACAGTGCTGAGTGGCTGGTTTCGGTTGGAGTGGTTGCGTGCTTTCATTGAGCAGGCCGCGGAGTCCGACGTAAATGCCCTATTTGAGATCGTTACCCGTGACGATCCAGATGAAGTCAGACGGCGGTTGAACCTCGACGATAACTTAAATTCACGTTTAAATATATTCTCTATGGCTTCGCAAGAAGTTCACCAAGCGATTCAGCAGCACACGGCTTCCGTTATGTTCTATGCAGGTGGCGAAATCTCGGAGTTGGGCCGTTCACCAACCCGGATGGCAGAGATTCTTGGATGTGGATTGCCGGTTGTTGCCAACCCTGGTGTCGGCGATGTCGCTGAGATCATCAAAAAATATAGAGTTGGTGTTTTGGTAACTGAAGGTTCAGAAGGGGCGATGAGTTCCGCAATTCGGGAACTCGAAGTGCTAAAAAAGGATCCCGAGTTGCCATCGCGGTGTCGGCAGGCAGCAGAGGAGGTGTTTTCACTAGAGAGCGGTACTAAGGCGTACAAAGACTTGTATCGGGATATTCTGGGCTCTTAATTAATGAAAGTACTTTTACTGTCCAAGTATCCCCGTAAGGGCGCCAGCAGTCGCTTGCGGTCTTTACAATACCTGCCAGCACTGGCTGAGGAGGAAATTGGGGTTACTGTTAACAGCTTGTTTGATGATCGCTACCTTGATGCTTTGTATACGCGGGGAAAGAAGCCACGTGTCCATTCCATTTACTTGTATGTAAAGCGACTGTTCAGCCTTCTGACTATTTTTCGATATGACGTGGTCTGGATCGAGTATGAAGTTTTTCCCTACTTTCCAGCTTTGGCAGAGCGCGCTCTACGTTGGTTAGGCAAGCCCTATGTCGTCGATTACGACGACGCGGTGTTTCATAACTATGATCTCTCAGGTAATCCGATTGTCAGGGCATTACTGGGAGGGAAAATCAATGTCGTCATGCGTGAAGCAGCCTGCGTAGTTGCGGGTAATCAATATCTGGCCGCTCGCGCGCGAGAGGCCGGTGCCCGCAGGGTCGAGCATATTCCAACGGTGGTGGATTATGAGCGCTATGAGTGTTCAGTTAGTGAGCAAACGCGCCAACCGGTGATTGGCTGGATTGGTTCGCCTTCCACCCAGCGTTACGTGGTGGATATTCGTTATGCCCTGAATAATGTCTGTCAGTCTGCGGGCGCCCGGTTGTTGTTGGTTGGAGCTACCGACAGCGTGCGGGAACAATTGCCGGGTTTGCCGCTGGAAGTGGCGCGGTGGAGCGAGGAATCGGAAGCGGAGCTGATTCGTCAAATGGATGTGGGCATTATGCCTCTCGAGGATGGCCCCTGGGAGCAGGGTAAATGTGGGTACAAGTTGATCCAGTATATGGCCTGTGGGGTGCCTGTTGTTGCTTCACCCGTTGGGGTAAACGTCCAGATTGTGAACGAAAATGGCTGCGGGCGACTAGCTGGATCAGAGGCTGAATGGACTGGGGCCTTGAACGAGATATTGGATTCCAGGCCGCTGCAGTTAGAGCTTGGAAAGGCTGGCCGGGCGGCGGTTGAGGAAAAGTATTCGCTGCAGATTCAGGCGCCGGTGTTAGCTGGTATTTTCCGAAGTGTCGCAAAGCGGAGCAACGCCTGATTCATGTGCGGTATCACAGGCATCTTTACCGGCAGTTCTTCCGGGACTTCACTCTTACCATTTTTGGACCAGATGGCGGATGCTATTGCCCACCGTGGTCCGGATGATTCTGGTACCTGGGAAGAGCTTTCGGCAGGTGTGGGGCTGGGGCATCGACGCCTTTCGATTATTGATCTGTCACCAGCTGGCCATCAGCCGATGGAATCATGCTGTGGCCGTTTTGTGATGGCTTTCAACGGGGAAATCTACAACCACAACACGTTGCGCAGTGAATTGGAATCGGCAGGCGAAGTATTAACGAGCTGGAGAGGACACTCAGACACAGAGACCTTGCTTCGTGCGTTCGCGGCATGGGGTGTCGCTAAAACTCTTGAAATGGCAAGTGGTATGTTTTCCATTTCGCTCTGGGATCGTGAAGAGCAAACGCTGACACTAGCGCGGGATCGCTTTGGAGAAAAGCCGCTTTATTATGGTTGGGTTGCGGGTGCGCTTGTATTCGGTTCCGAACTTAAAGCACTTCAGCAGGCGCCGGGGTGGG
>Ga0307976_1001357_pt1 | contig 11575 bp, 11 predicted proteins | sample OrgLakmetagen919_FD_201836 | JGI IMG/M metagenome (GOLD analysis project Ga0307976, IMG submission 201836) | Saline water microbial communities from Organic Lake, Antarctica - #919 | ecosystem: Environmental > Aquatic > Non-marine Saline and Alkaline > Saline | place: Antarctica: Organic Lake... | reverse complement strand
CAAGCCAAGGAGCCATTACCAAACCGCGCCCGACGGCGTCATCTCGGGGTGATCGGATACTCCGGAATGGCTGATCATATGTCGTCGGAACACCTGATCGGATGTGTCGGAATGCGCAGTCGCGTACGCCGTCTGGGCGTATCACCGGTTTCCCGTGAGCACAGCCGATGTTGAAGACTTGTTGGCTGCGCGTGGCGTGATCGTCAGCCGGGAAGCGGTCAGGCTTTGGGTCAATCGCTTTGGACGACATTTCGCAGATTGCATCCGCCGTGATCGTCCACGGCCGAATGACAAATGGCATATGGACGAGGTCGTGATCTCGATCCGTGGCAAGAGGCACTGGCTGTGGCGTGCGATCGACGCCAATGGTGATGTTCTTGATATTCTCGTGCAAACACGCCGAAACGCCAAGGCAGCAAAGCGCTTTCTCAAAAGATTGGTTGCCAAGTTTGGCGAACCAAGGGTCGTCATCACCGACAAGTTGCGCAGCTACATCAAACCAATCAAGGCACTGACCCCAAGCGCTGATCACCGGGCCCACAAAGATCTAAACAATGCTATCGAAGTCTCGCATCGGCCGACCCGCAAACGAGAGAAGATAATGGGCGGCTTCAAATCCCACCGGCAGGCTCAGAGGTTTCTATCTGCACATGACCAGATCAACCTGATCTTCCGCCCCCGCCGCTACCAACTCACCGCAACATCATACCGCCATGCCCGCTCCGATGCCTTCGCCCTCTGGGTCGACTACACCGCCGAGATGGTAGCATGATCCAGCACCCACCAATCCTTCACAAGCTGGCGTAAACAACTTGGCAATACCCTTCCGACTGCTGCGGAAGCCGGATTCGAACCGCTCGAACGTCCCTCGGCGCGGCTTTTGAAGGCCCCCCGAAGGGCGCACTGAGTGCGATTGGATCTGGCTGAAAAGCGGCTGTTTTCCATCATCGTGTCATCCGCAGATAGAAGGCCGAAAGCTTGTTTGGCAGCGTTGCAATGTCGGAAATCTGTACACAGGATTTGCGTCCGAAAATCTCGGTCTGGCGCTGGCCTGCGTCAGGCCCGAGGGCCACGCAAATGGCGTCAATACCATGTGCCCGCATTTGCTGAACCGCGCGGCGTGCATCCTCGACCAAGTATTCGGCATCTGAAACATCGACATCCGACGGCTCACCATCAGTGACCAAGAGAACGAGCTTTCGATAGCGGGACAGGCCGCCCATGCTGCCTGCTGCGAAACGAAGGGCTGCGCCGATACGCGTGGAAAAACCGGGGCGCAGGCCGGACAGGGCCATGCCCGTCACCTCGCCCAAAGGATCGTCAAATGTTTTGACGGGGATCACCCGAACATCATTGCGCCCCGAAGAGCTGAATGCGGTGATGGCAAGGTCGTCGCCAAGTTGGGACATTGTGCTGGCCAGGATTGCTGAGGCATCGCGCTCCATGTCCAGGACGTTAATCCCTGCTCCGGCGGGGTCGGCGGTGGACTGCGAGATGTCCAAAAGCAGATGCACGGCAATCGAACGGTTGGGGGGGGTGATGCATTCGTAAACGCGCGGGTCCGGCTGGCGGTTCGACCTGAGCGCGATCGATGCATTAATTGCGGCATCAAGGTCCAGCATTTCGCCTTCCGCCTGTTGCTTGAGCCGGCGCCGTTTACCTGTTTCGCTCGCCACGATCACAGTCTTTATGCGTGATATCGTGGCGTCATGACGCTCCTGCAGCTTGTCCCAAAACTCAGGATCGCCCAGTGCTGGTTGATATGCGTTAACGCTCACCCAATCCGAGCGCTCGATGCCTGCGTGATGATCGTATTCCGGAAGGCTGGCAACTTTTCGTCCGGCATCGGGGTCTGCTGCAACCAGCTTTACGGACTCTGCCGGGTCGGGTGTTTCCGGGTCTTGCTGCTCTTGCTTGCGGTCATGGGAGGATCCGTCCGCTTTGCTCTGCCGAGTGTCATTCAGATCGGTCTCCAGCTCCTCCGAATGTGGCGGAGTTTCCGGATCGATGGGCAGGTTCCAAAGCCCTAGATTGTCGTCGCGATATGCAGGTTGAACGACATAGCTCATCGCATCGAACTGAACGCGGGTCTGGCCCAGATCGTTTCCAAGAATATTGCCAATATGCCGGGAGATCGACGGATCATCCAGCCGAGCCCCACAGTCACGGAACATCTTGGCCCCCTTGCAGATCCATCCATGGGTCGGGCGAAAACCCGGATCGATCAAAGCTCGGGCAAGACCAGCGAACAGGTTTTGCGCCGTCGCAAGCCCGTCGGTCTGGGCCGTATGAAACGGAAGCCAGAGACGAATGAGGCCCGGCATATCGCGCAGGGCCAGCGTTTCCACCCGCGCATCTTCGATCAACGAGACCACGGCAACCTGTAAGGGTTTGATCTGTCCCAGCTCGAAACGTGCGGCGCCGTAGGTAATGTGAGCGCCAACATGGACAATAGATGCCCGGTAAAGCTGTTGCTCCTGCCCACGGAAGCCGGAAAAGGCGGTTGGCATTTGAATGATGCCGCTTGAAAAACTCGTCCGCCGCACGCGGCCGTTCGGCCCTTCAATAGCAGCTTCGCGCAGGACAGGCAAATCCCGCCAGAGGGCCGTGTAAAAATACTTCAAGCCCGTCACAAGGGCCGGAAAACTCTCATCTCCTGCGTAACGCTCCAAAAGCAGTTGGGCCTCTGGCGTTTCAAGCTTGAAAAACGCCAGGGCTTTGTCCTTGTCCTGCTCGGCCTGACGAAGTCCGGTTTGTATCCACGCGCCAAGTGCCTCAAGCCCCAGCCGGTCAAGCAACATTTCGGCGCGTTCTAGCAATTCCAAAACCGCCTTCGGGTTGCTCTTCAAAACTGTCGCAACCATGTCGCGCCACTGACAGAACCGGTCAGCATCGCCAAGTTTCAGAGCCATGTTCGGGGACAGGGTCAGATACGCGGCGGCGACCTTTGGACCCGCCTTGATCGCAATGCGCGATGCATCCGCAGCCAGCGCGATTGCTTGATCAGGCCCGGCATAATTGGCGGTACGCGGTGCGGCTGACGTAAAATCGCTCAAGATGCCAGCACCGTATCCTGCGCCGTGCAGGCGATCATAGGCGCGCAAATAGGCATCGCGGTGCGGGCCCTTGAAGGCCTGGCGTAGTGCCGGAGACAAGCCCTCGGAGCGTATCCAGTCAGATACAAGCATCAACGGCAGCCGTAAGGGTCGAGCGCATTTCGGGATCGTCGGTGATGGGGGTGATCAGCGCAAATTTACATGCAGCGTCGATCGACAAACCTGCCGACATCAGGCGGCCTGCATGAATGAGCATCCGGGTCGATGCACCTTCATCCAAGCCCTTGCCGCGCAGGTTCCGGCTTTTGCCTGCGATCTTGGTGAGCCGCTCTGCATCCGCGCGGTTCAGCCCGGCTTCGGAGGCGACGATGCCGGCTTCGATACTGGGAATAGGATAGTCGAAATCCATCGCGCAAAAGCGTTGCTTGGTGGATTCCTTGAGGTCCTTGAGAACGCTCTGGTAGCCAGGGTTGTAGGAAATCACCAATTGGAAATCCGGGTGAGCCTTGACCAGCTCGCCTTTCTTTTCCAGCGGGAGAATGCGGCGATCATCGGTCAGCGCGTGGATGATGACGGTTGTATCCTGACGCGCTTCCACGATTTCGTCGAGGTAGCAAATACCGCCATGGCGCACCGCCAGGGTTAAGGGGCCGTCCTGCCAATATGTTCCCTCCGGCCCCAGCAGATACCGGCCGACAAAATCAGAGGCGGTCATATCCTCGTGGCAGGCGACCGTGATCAGAGGTTTGCCCAGTTTCCATGCCATATGCTCGACAAAGCGGGTTTTTCCGCATCCGGTCGGACCCTTCAGCATCACGGGTAATCGCAGGTCATACGCCGCCGTATAGAGGGCGACCTCATCTGCGCTGGGGTAATATTTGGGCTCTTCAGCAAGGCGGTATGTATCGAGTGTCATGGGGCTTCCATCAATGAGCCACCCGGCGGGGGAATTCGCCGGGCGTCAATGCGCTTAACGATGAGTTTCTTTTGTCTTTTCGTTCGGGATGCCATCGATGGGGCATTCTGCAGTCCCAACGGTGGTGCGCGTCATGGCCTCGACCATCTCGCGGGTGCCCTCGGGGTCTTCCACCCATTTTCGGTAGAATTCAAAGGGCATTTCGGCGCTGCCTTTGTCGCCTTCGCCGGAGTTGATCATGCCGGTATAGCCGCGGTGCACAAGCTTGAAGAGGTGGTTGTTGGATTGCATCGTGCGCCGCGCCTCGCGGATGGCTGTGACGGAAAGCGGCGCGTATTGAATGCCCATTTCCTCGGTCCCGCACTCGCCCAGAGTGCGACCATCGAAACCGCAGATCGTGGAATGGCCAAAGAACGTATAGACCCCGTCAAACCCGGTCGCATTCGCGACCGCTACATAGGAATTATTGGCCCATGCCATGGCTTTGGCCATCGTGATCTGCTGCTCCTTGGCGGGATACATGTAGCCCTGGCAGCGAACGATCAGTTCAGCACCCTTCATCGCACAGTCACGCCAGATTTCAGGGTAATTGCCATCATCGCAGATGATTAGCGATATTTTCATGCCCTTCGGGCCTTCGCTGACATAGGTGCAATTTCCCGGATACCAGCCTTCAATGGGCACCCATGGCATGATCTTGCGATACTTCTGAACGATCTCGCCCTTGTTGTTCATCAAGATCAGCGTGTTGTATGGTGCCTTGTTCGGGTGATCCTCGTGGCGCTCGCCGGTCAGCGAGAACACGCCCCAGACATTGGCCGCAATGCAGGCTTCGGCAAAAATAGCCGTTTCCTCGCCCGGGATCGAGGCGGCTGTTTCATACATTTCCGTCTCATCATACATGATGCCCTGAGTGGAATATTCAGGAAAAATCACCAAATCCATGCCGGGCAAGCCGCGTTTCATGCCCTTGAGCATCTTTGCGATCTTGTGGCAGTTTTCGAGCACCTCAGCCTTGGTGTGAAGGCTTGGCATTTTATAGTTTACAACAGCTACCCCGACAGAGTCGTGGCTGCTTCCGATATCACCATGATGCATGATTGTTCGTCCCCTTGACTTGAGAAATGAAATTCGCGGAAGTTCGGATCATTTTCGGCGCACCGCAGGCGGACGGCCGTCCAATGTCGTTGCCGCGGCATGCCACGTCGCCGTCAGTACTTTGGACAGGGCAACACCATCGGATGCCAGAAACCGGACCAGCGCGATCCCCCGATCCCTGAAAACGGACAGGCCCGCATAGATGCCGGAGATCTTTCCGGCCGCGCGCAGCATGTCTGCACCGGCATCCGGGTCGCCCACGACGATCATCATGCCAGAGCAGGCAAACCCGCCCGTGCGTGAAGGCCAATCATCACCAGACAGCTCGAACCTGTCGAGCATGCGCTGCCCCTCGGGGCCCGAGATTTCGACCTCGTTCTCCAACCAGGAAAACGGGCGTGCGCGACCCTCGGGATCGTGGATCAGTTGAGCGTCCCCAAGGATCATCCGCGCATCTTCGCCAATCTTTGCGGCAACGCGATTGCGCAGTTTTGCGCCTGTCATCAGGATCGCCGGGTCGGGCAGATAATCCAACCGGGCGCCGTCGGCGGTGCTCAATGAAACGGATTGAGTCACACCCTCGCGTCCGCGAGCGTCGTGCACGATGGTTGAGGCCTGGGTCGTGACATGGGCCTTCGCGCCAGCCTCTACCCGGATATCAAGCGACAGATCATCTCCGGAATAGACCCCGCCGGCCGAAGATTGTAGATAAAGCGTCGCCATCCCGTCCGGATCGCCGGGATGATGAAAAGGCCTGGTGATGTGGAACGGGTGGGGGGTGAATTGACGGGCGAGATGCGTCCGGCCACCGACCGCGCGGAACTGAAGCTCTGCACGAACCGGACGGGACCCGAAAGTTATGCTGCCCAATGCGTTCACGATGCGGCTCCGTGAAACAGCAGATCTCGCGCGAGCATGTCGACGATATCTTCCACGCCTTCGATACGAGCGCCTTTGCAGCAGCAACCGATGACAGGCGTGTCGCCCCTGATCTGGCCGGCTTCGGCCAGAATTTCGTCCGCATCGACAAACACATGCGGGGCAAGATCCAGCTTGTTGATCACCAGCAGATCGCTTTGCAAAATGCCCGGGCCGCGCTTGCGAGGGATATCGTCGCCTTGCCCTACATCGATGACGAACATCCACCAATCCACCAGATCCAGTGAAAAAGTCGAGGCCAGATTGTCACCACCAGATTCAATCAATATGAGGTCAAGACCCGGAAAACGGGCTTCCAGATCATCGGCTGCCGCGATGTTGAGCGTCGGATCTTCGCGGATAACCGTGTGCGGGCAAGCGCCCGCCTCGACTGCCGAGACGCGTTCGGGATCAATCAAGCCGCCAGCCTGCAAGCGCCGTGCATCTTCCTTGGTTACCAGATCGTTCGTGACCACGGCAACCTCGATGTTGCGGGCCTTGAAGATCGGCATCATCGCCTCGATCAGCGCTGTTTTTCCAGAGCCGACCGGCCCGCCGATACCGATGCGCGCAGGACCCAGAGTGCTTCGTTTGGCAAGGGGGATAAACTGGTTCATCGCAGCATATACCTTTGCGTCAGGGGAAGTTTTTCGGCAGGGTCGCAGGTTGCCAGCACCCCATCCACAAAAACCTCGAAGGTTGCAGCGTCCACTGTGATGTTGGGGCAGGCATCGTTGAGATACATGTCCGATTTGCGCAATGTTCTGGTCCCGTAGTTGGGCAGCAGTTGCTTGGTCAGGCCAAGCCGGTCCGAAAGGCCGCCCTCGATGGCGCGCGGGTTTACGAAACAGGCGCCGCACGCGGGCGCTGCCTTGCCGAAAGAGCCCCATTGCGGACGCATGATCACCGGCTCGCAGGTCATGAGAGATGCGGCGCTGTCGCCCATCGCGCCCCAAGCAATGAAACCGCCCTTGACGATCAGCTCGGGCTTGATGCCGAAATATCCGGGCTTCCACAGCACAATATCGGCCATCTTGCCCGGCTCAAGCGAGCCGATGTGATCTGCAATTCCGAAGGACCTGGCCGCGTTGATCGTGTATTTGGCTATGTAGCGCTTGATCCTGAAATTGTCGCCTTTGGCAACGGTTTCCTCAGGCAGACGCCCGCGCTGAACGCGCATTTTCGAGGCAAGCTGCCATGTCCGCGTGATCACCTCATGGATACGCCCCATACCCTGACTGTCGGAGCCAAGCATGGAGATCGCACCGATATCGTGCAGAACATCCTCGGCGGCGATTGTTTGGGCCCGAATACGGCTTTCGGCAAAGGCCACATCCTCGGGGATCGACGGGTTAAGGTGATGGCAGACCATCGTCATGTCGAGATGTTCATCGAACGTGTTGATAGTGAAGGGATTCGTCGGATTGGTCGACGATGGCAGGACGTTCGGCAGGCCCGCCACCGTGATGATGTCCGGAGCGTGGCCGCCGCCTGCGCCTTCGGTGTGATACATGTGGATCGTACGATCACCGATTGCAGCAAGCGTGTCTTCCACAAAGCCGCTTTCATTTAAAGTGTCCGTGTGGATCTGAACCTGAAAATCCAGCTCGTCAGCGACACTCAGGCAGGCGTTGATCGCTGCGGGCATGGCGCCCCAGTCCTCGTGGATCTTCAGCCCGAGACAGCCATTTTCGATCTGTTCCACCATGGCGTCTGGTTCATGCGCGTTACCACGCCCCAAAAAGCCAAAATTCATCGGCCATTGTTCTGCGGCCTGAAGCATCTTTCCAGTGTTGAACACGCCGCCACAATCGATCCCGACCGTGATCGGCCCCAGCGAGCCACCAAGCATTGTCGTGATACCGGACGACATGGCATGTTCCACAAGCTGAGCGCTGTCAAAATGCACATGCACATCTATCGCTCCGGCGGTTGCGATCATTCCTTCGGCGTCGCGAACGGTCGTTCCGGCCCCAACGATCAGGCGGGGGTCCACACCATTCATGGTGGCGGGATTACCAGCTTTTCCGATCGCAACGATCTTGCCGTCCTTGATGCCGATATCGCCTTTCACGATGCCTGCCATGGCGTCGATCACGACGACATTGCAGATCAGCATGTCGAGGGACCCACCGGCACTTGTCACACCGACGGCCATTCCCAAACCGTCACGGAGGGTCTTGCCCCCACCGTGCAGGCACTCATCGCCATAGGAGGTGTAGTCGTGCTCGATCTCAGCCCAAAGCTCGGTATCCCCGAGCCGAACCAGATCGCCAGTGGTCGGGCCGAACATTGCCGCATATTCAGATCGCGTCATCTTTACCATCGTCAGGCCCCTTTGAATCCGGCTGCTTTCGCGCGCTTAAGCGCCTCAACCTTATTTTTCTCGTTGACTTCACCGTTTGTGAGATTGTTGAGGCCAGAGAGCCGTTTTTCACCGCCAAACGTGCAGAGCTTCACTTCTTTTTCCTGACCCGGCTCAAACCGGACGGCGGTCCCTGCCGGGATATCAAGCCGGAAGCCAAAGGCTGCTGCTCGATCCATGTCGAGCGCCTTGTTGGTCTCGAAGAAGTGGTAGTGGCTGCCGACCTGCACAGGACGATCACCAGTATTGCGCACCCTGAGTGTCACGGTCTCACGTCCGGCGTTGAGTTCGATCTCGCCCTCTGCCACCCTGAATTCGCCGGGCCGGGGATAGGTGTCCGTTATGGGCTTTTCGCCAGGTCTGATCGGGTCGTGGACCGTGACCAGCTTGGTGCCATCGGGAAACACCCCCTCAACCTGGATCATCGGCACCAGAGCATCAATGCCGGGCATCACGTCATCCGTTGACAGGATGGTTGACCCATAGCTTATCAATTCGGCCACGCTGCGCCCGTCGCGCGCGCCTTCCAGAATTTCATCGCAAATAATCGCGATAGCCTCGGGCGCGTTGAGCGCCCGACCGCGGGCACGGCGCTTTCGGGCCAGTTCCGCGACAGTGAAAATCGTCAGCCGTTCAAGTTCAGTCGGAGTTAGGAGCATTTGGTGTCCTTGGTATTCATCGCTTAGGTTGCAAAGAGGCTGGCATGTGCAGTTGATCGCCGAACCGCAGCAATTTCTGAAAGGGGTGAGAAGCTGCCCGATCTCGTCGGGCAGGGTGCAGACAGACCGGCCGCCATTTGAGGTGCGGTCTGTGCAAGAAGCGATTGCGCCTCGATCGCGCCCAGACACCCAAGCCGGATCGCGGCCGAGATGAAAGCCATGACAGTTGCGTTCAGCACGCCTGCTTCCGCCTGCTGCGCAGACAGCCCCAGACCAGCCGAGATAACACCTTGCACCACAGGCTCATATCCGGAGGCATTCCTGCGTCCCGCACGTGCCACCAAGCCTGCATAGTCTGCGACATGCGATGTCCCAATTCGGCCGTGAACCGATAAAAGCGAGCGCCCTATCCGGCGGGAGGCGTCTGCCAGAGTGTCGGACGTGTTTTGAATGTGGCAGCGCGTGTCGATCTCAAGCAGGCCCGCAGGATCGCCCGCTGCCGCAAACGCCTCTGTCAGGAACGGACGGTCGAAGCAGAACCACCGGGGCATGATCTGTTGGGTCAGAACTGTGTGGACATCTTCCGGGCCGCGCACCCGTTGCTCGTTTTTCAGGGTTTCTAAACCAGAAGAGAACGCAAAAGCCCCAGATGGGAAGGAGCTATCGGCCGTCTGCAACAGCCGGATCAGAGAGAGCGCATCGGTCATAGCCCCGCTGCCTCATTGGTCTGCACAAAGAGGATGTCACCGGCTTGCAGCATGGGCTCGAGCCTTTCGAGATAAACTCTTTCTTCCGTTTCAACGGCAATCAAAAGCATGTCTCCATCGAAACGGACACGCCAGTGCAGGTTGCCCGCGAAATATCCAAGCTTTAGCGCCATGGCCGTATCGCGTGCGACAAACTGCAGCCAGTGTTCGGTTTCCATGCGCACGACCAAGGCCGCAGTCTCATCGATCGCCAAGACGGCGCCGTCAAAAAGCTGCTTGTCGCGGGGAAGGGCTATCGCAATCTGCTTGCCGTTTTCCGTAAGGCCTTTGAAACGGCGGCGGGCGAGATCGGTCCGTGGCAGGCGCAAATGGTCGATTGCATGTGCATGATCCAGACGGTGCAGTTGCTCGCGCAAGCCTGCATCGTCCGACGCGCCGATAATGTCGGAAAAGATATTCATGTGGCGCGCCCAAAGCCGGAGGAACGCCTGCAGCGCAGACGTTCAATCACATGGATACTCCTAGAACAGACCAGTCGAAGCATCTTACGGCCTAAACATAGCTCATAGCGATTAGTAACTTGACGGCCCGCTATTGCGATTGGTCTGGATGCAGTAGAGACGGCGCACAGCCTCGGCGCAAAGCGGTTTATCACGAGATCACTTTTCCCCTCTTTGACCCTGCATGCAGGGATACAGTATATTCAAAACGTATCCCCAGAGGGGATTAGTCTGGCTGGAATGCATCAGTGCACCAACTGTTTAATGCTGCGTCGCTAGTAAATTTCGTTACGCGCGCTGCTTATTGAAAAATGACGTGCACCGGCGGCAGCAACAGACCCTACCATACATCGAATCGCTTGACTGACAACCGGTTTTGTTTACGGCGTGGCTGACCCCTTGCTGAAGTTTGTCGATCTTGACGGCCTTGTTGCACGGATAATGCACTGGGTTGAGATTGCCCTTACCCGTAGATCAGGTCAAGCGACGGCCTCGAACTTAGCGCGGCCAAGCTCGGTCATTTTGTTGAGAATGTTGACGCCGATTTTGGCCTCTGTTTTCTGGGTTGGGAAGTTGCGGGTTTTCAGGTTCCGACCGATGACCATCTTCCAGCGGCCCATTTGAGTTTCTCCACGGCTACGCTGATTGTAGCCCGTGCTCGCCTGCCAGGCCATGCGACCACCGGTGCGTATTTCGGCAATGCGCTGGTCACGAAGCATGGGATTGCCATCCGCGTCGGGGCTCAAAACCGCAGTATTCGGAGGCGGGATGATGATCTCGACGCCGACACCAAAGCGGTCCGTGAGCAGGGCACTGGTGGGGTCTCCATCATAGGCGCCGTCTGCGATGAACCGGGTCACATCCGCGTCAATCTGGTCGAGAGGTATTGCCAAGTTGTTGACCGGCCTCGCTGAAGGTATACCAGTTCGATGAACATTCCGAGCACTATGCCGCGCCTGAAAGGCTTCCGTTATCCTCGTGAGATCGTCGCGTACGCCGTCTGGGCGTATCACCGGTTTCCCCTGAGCACAGCCGATGTTGAAGACTTGTTGGCAGCGCGTGGCGTGATCGTCAGCCGGGAAGCGGTCAGGCTTTGGGTCAATCGCTTTGGACGACATTTCGCAGATTGCATCCGCCGTGATCGTCCACGGCCGAATGACAAGTGGCATATGGACGAAGGGTATTGCCAAGTTGTTGACCGGCCTCGCTGAAGGTATACCAGTTCGATGAGAGTTATGCCCAAAAGTTGATGGTGTGGATGCCGCCACCTGAAGGCATCACAATGTGCCAAGTGTCGTCATGATGACGGCACAGAAGCATAGAACATGGAGGCATCCACATGACTCACGCTACCAT
>Ga0307976_1001356_pt1 | contig 11588 bp, 11 predicted proteins | sample OrgLakmetagen919_FD_201836 | JGI IMG/M metagenome (GOLD analysis project Ga0307976, IMG submission 201836) | Saline water microbial communities from Organic Lake, Antarctica - #919 | ecosystem: Environmental > Aquatic > Non-marine Saline and Alkaline > Saline | place: Antarctica: Organic Lake... | reverse complement strand
CTCCGGTTATGGCGATTGAATCCTTTTTCATCCAACCTCCGGGCGGCCGCATCCAAGCTTCAAGGCAACTGTGCAGGCGATCATAAATGTGGTCAGGAACAGGGCGAAACCCGTTGCGGGGTAGGTATTGGCCAGCCACGACAGCGGTGTCAGACCCAACAACATAATGGCTCCATAACCGAGTGTTACGGGCAGGTGGCCACCAAACTTGCGAGATAGAATTTGATAGGCGTGAGAGCGGTGCGCCTGCAGCACATCCTGGCCCGTGAAAAAGCGCACCAACAGTGTGGTGGTAGCATCGCTGATAAACAGAGTGAGCAGAAGCACCCAGCTCCAGAGACTGATTTCGGTCAGCGAAGCAGAGAGCAGTGCCAGAAAGCCTATTACAAACCCTAGAAAGCCACTACCTCCATCGCCCATAAAGATTTTGGCGGGTGGCCAGTTGAAGACCGCAAAGCTCAGTACCGTACTCGCCATAAATAGACAGACCCATGCCCAGTCATGGTTGCCCATATACCAGAAATTCAGTGCCATTCCGACGAACAAAAACAATGCCTGCAGCGCTGCAAGGCCATCAATGCCATCCATAAAGTTGTACAGGTTGATTAGCCAGACCCATGAGGCCAGCAGCAATGGCCATAGCAGCAGCGTTTTAGCTGTATCAACTTCAACTCCGAAAAACGAGATGACAGGCAAAGTGGGTAGGGATATCAACCCGATGCCAGCCACCAGAAAATGCAAGGCTAGCCGGAGCTTTGGGGAAACATGACCGAAGTCATCCCACACGCCAAGAGCGAGCATAACAGCTCCCAGGCAGACAAATGCCCACACTGAGTGTTGTACGGGCAACCAGCCAAAAACCAGAGCCAAAAGCCCAAGAAAAATGATTAACGAGGCAATCGCTATGCCGCCGCCATGAGGTGTAGGTATATTGTGTGAGCAGCGTTCACTGGGGATCACAAGTATATTACGATTATTCGCACAGGCACGAATCGCCGCTGTTGCGAGAAGACCGGCAACGAGAATGAGTGCAGTAATGAGGGTGCCTGCGGTGGAGTCAATCATTGGCCAAGTTAGACACGGAATGTGGCTTTACGTGATGAGTTGGTGAGCGCCTGCCAGTTGTCGAGCTCGGCTTAAGGAAGCACTTACATTAGCCTAGCATGTTCCCATAATGCGGCATGCCTTGGAAGCTTCCTACTACTCCCTCGGTAGTTACCAACTTTATTATCATGGAAATTGGCTTTTCTTCGGTTGATCGCCTTCAAAGTTACCAACTTTATTTATTTTTTAGAGTAATTTTGTGTTGTTAAATGGGGCCTGGAGAGGAGATTTGTTACCAACTTTATTATGATCCCACATCAGCAACATAAGCGGTCGACCCGGACCCACAAGTTGGATCCAGTACCAAATCACCTGGCTCGGTAGTCATTTGAATGCACCGCTGGATAACGGTCTGATTTGTTTGCACAACATACAGTGGATTCGCAGCCCCACCTAAGTTGTCCCATAAGTTGCTCAGGCCACGGTATGCAAAATCAGAAAAATATTTAACAAATCGTATTTCATTCTTTGTTGTAACAGTTCGCCCTTTATCAATCACTTTCTTAAGCGATTCTTTCGGTATTCCCCACCAACGCCTTCCTGAATCGAATACTTTTCCCCCATGCTCTATCTCATACTTCGATCCCGGACCGGGTTTAGAGAAGGTTACGGACATAAAAAACTTAGAGTCATCAGGGAATTGCACATCCTCGTCTTTTTCTTTCTTAGTAACCCGACGGCGAGTTCCATCCGGGAATTCGACCATATCAAATCCCGAATCCAACGCGTCATGCCTCTTCTCATAGAGCGGCTGGTATTTCGCCTCCGGCTTATTTTTTGCGTACCAAACTATGTAATCGACTCTAGCCGCAATGCGAGAAGTAGACTCAAGACCTCCGCCAGACTTTGCAAATGTGATAATGCTCATGAAGTTATCAGCGCCGAAAACTTCATCCATAACCTCTCGCACATGATGCAGATTTTCATCAGAAATCTGGACGAACATACTTCCACTGTTTGTAAGGAGGTCTCGGGCAATGAGTAGGCGATCTCGCAAATAGGTCAAATATGAATGTAGGCCTAGCTCCCAGGTATCGCGGTAAGCCTTTACCATCTCAGGCTCACGAATCATCTCATCATCTTTGCCATGCTTGACGTCGCGCTTTCGCACGAAAGGCTGAAAGTTAGATCCGAACTTAACCCCATACGGCGGATCCATATAGATCATCTGAACCTGACCACCCAGCCCCTCATATTCGAGCAGTGAATTCATCACTTGCAGCGAATCACCCAACACCAACCGGTTGGTCCATGGTCCTTTGTGTTCATAAGCGTCAAGCTTGTCAGTAACGTCCAAGTCAGGATCGCCAAACAGATCCAGCGTGCTACCGGCTGATTTGTAGCTCTCCAGTGTCTCCAGTATTGCTTGAGTGGAGTGGCGTTCATGGACAAACAGCGGGATCGTTGGAACCCTAATTTGCTGCCTTTCCGCCTTACCGGTCCAGTTGAGAAATGGCTTGGTCAAACTTCTCAGGCGGGCAATACACTCCGCCAGCGATCGAAACTTCTCTCCAGTGCCCAGCCACAGCTGTGGATCCTGAAATATGGCTTGCTCACCTTCTTCAGCGGCCTTCTCTACCAGCCCCAGCAACCATTCCGCCATATCTCGCTCGGCGCTCTCGTCCCAGACCAGTTCAGGTGCCAGTGACGAATCGTAGCGGTAAGATTTCGGCGGTTTTCTGGCATCAAACTCAGGTTGAACCCCGACGTCCGGGCGCTGAACGGCCTCTTGCTGATGACTGTAGGTACCCGACTGCTGTTCGTTATTTGAGTTGTGTTTTCCGTTTGCCATATACAACCTATGCAAATAGTTCCGGTTTATTGGTTGTCGCATCGATGCCATCAACCAATTGCTCAATCTGTTCTGTGGGTCTTACGCCAGCCAAGCGCCGGCTACCCACTGATTATTCTCTGGGTGCAAGTGAATATTGCTCACCGTTTCCAACCTCTTATCTGCAGCCAACTCAGCCTGCTTAAACAAGGCCTGATTCTCTTCTCTGCTGGGCGTCAGCGTTCCAGTGACACCGCTAGTTTTTAACCATTCGGCGAATGCATCTGGATTGGTCTGAACATCCCCATTGGATTTGACCCAGTAGGCCGTGTATTCCTGACGCATCCTGCTTCCCTGGTCGTTCTGCCACCTGAGGAGGCTGGTTAACAGCGCGCCACCTGTTAAAGAATGGTTCTCTATAACGGCACTCAAGCCCATAAAATCGTAGCTCTTCGCCTTTCTGAGCAGGTACTGCATCAAAAAGGAATCCAAGTCCAGCATATGAGTATTCGGGCGATTGACCACTAGGTCGCGATCCAGAGTGACTTCATAACGGCTCCGCTCTACGCCCAGTTCATGTTGAACCACTTCTGGGAGCCGAATATGAAAAAGTCGTCCTTCGTGAGTTGTCTCAACAATTTCTATGCTAAGCATACTAAACATACCCACAACAAACGCCACGCCGTGTTCGTGATCAATCCTCAAGTTATTGGCAGTTTCGTTCGGATCAAAGCCCGCTGCGTGTTCAAAAAGCTCTCGCTGCTTCTCGGTTGCCGCTTTTGCCATTTCCAACGCATCAGAAATGCGCTCCTGGGTTCGGGTAATTCCCTCTACGGTGGCTTGCTCAAGAATTTGGTTTACATCTAGCAAGTCCGCCAGCTCACCAAGGATGTCGTCGCGAAGCTGGTCGTTGTACTCTGAGCTAACTCCGGCTAGGTCATCTACAACCTGATCGATACGGGTGTACATTAGGTCCATCACCTGCTCATCGGCGGTATCTGGTGAATGAAGGTTAAAGACGACTACCCGCTTCTTTTGGCCATAACGATACAAACGACCAATTCGCTGAACTAATCGCATTGGGTTCCATGGAAGGTCAAAGTTCACCATGATGTGACACTTCCGCTGGAGGTTAATACCTTCACCACCTGCCTCTGTCGAAATAAGAAAATTCGTGTTTTCCTCGAAGCGGGCTATGGCATCGCGCCTCTGAGGATGCGGCATAGATCCATTGATTAGCCCTACACTCCCATCACCAAACCGGGCTTCCAGTGCCTCGCGAATATAGGCTTGAGTAGTGCGGTACTCGGTGAAGATCAATACCTTCTCGTTTGGGTTACCGCCCAGAATATTAGTGATCAGCTGATCAACGAACCCTAAAAGCTTTCTGTCATCATTACGCAACCCGTCAGCTTCAGCGATGAGTTCGTCTAGAAGCTCCAGCTCTCCCTCAAAAAATTCTTTGGCGTCTGTATACAACTGTTCTTCCCACTCGCCGAAAAAGCGCTGATCCTGGTTTTCGATTTCCTCAAATTTGATGCCGCTGAGCATCTCGCCTTCTAGGCGGGCCTTTCGGTTGATCAGGGCTTTATGAATCGCCGCAACGCTTGAGGCCGCGAGCTTTCGGTAGACCGTCATTACGAAGCCAATGGCATTACCCTTAAAACCCAGTGCCGCACCCGCGGCGTAACCCTTTTTCAGGTAATCCTGGAGTTTTTGATCGAATTTCTTTGCCTCATCGGACACATGTATGGGCAATGAGGTGGTGGTTTTACCTTTGAACAGGAAGTTCCCCTCCGCATCCGTTACATCCGCTTTGATGTTGCGGAATACCATCTCTCCGATGATTTCGGGGTTTAAGGCCAACGTGGTGATTTCTTGCTTGCGCTCCGGATGGAGTAGCTCCAGGAGTGCCTGGAACTTGTCCTGCATGCCCTGATGGGGAGTAGCACTCAAAAGAATTAATGCATCTGTATTACGGCGTAGCTGCGCCGCCAGCTGAAAGCGTTGTGACGCATCCAGTTTCATTCCGTACTGCCGCCTGCTCAGTCTGTGGGCTTCGTCGAAAATGACAATATCCCACTTTCCGGCTTGTTGAATTTGTTCCAGGTTTTCGGGGCTCTTGAGTCGATCAATGGACGCAATAACAAAGTCGAACATTTTCCAGTGGCGAGGTTCGTTAATCATGAAGTCCTCGCCGTAAATCTGGAACTCACCCATTTTGAATTTGTGGTTGAGCTCTTCCTGCCACTGCTTGGTCAAACCTGCAGGTGTAATGAGCAGCACCCGCTTGAGGTGACCTCTTTGTTTGAGAGCGGCGAGGAGCATGCCTGTCTCGATTGTTTTTCCGAGACCGACATCATCGGCAATCAACCAATTCAAATGGCCAGATGCGAGGATGTGATGAACCAGGTGGATTTGATGAGGAAGTGGATCAATTTCCAGATTCGACAGGGAACCGGTGTTTTCATTCCACATTTCCAGAGCGTGCGCCAACGACTTGAGTCTGAAACGCTCCGCGCTATCCTCGGGCCCGGTGTCGCCTAAAACGAACCGATGTCTCGCGCCCTTTATCTGACGGAGGTTTTCGTACGGCAGCCATGCCTGGCTCCCCAACTGAAGGAAGTCGACCAGAGCCTGGTCTTTTCCGCCGATTGTTCTTACTCGCTGTATTATGCCCTCACCAAGAGACGACCTAACACGCGAATTAGGAAGGTCTTGTACCTCCATCTGGGGTTTGAGACCGCTGCGGAGGTTAACCAAAGATTCGCTAGAAACCTGACCGGTTTTTTGCCACCTAACGGTGACGAGCACATCGTCGCCTCGATCGACAGAGTCGACTACACGACCAAAAACTTCTTCACCCGACGACGAAATCTTTTTTACCCAACAGTTTTTTACGGGCAGAAGACGACAGCTACCTTGGTTCACTTTTTATCCTTCTCTTCGTCAAATGCTTCTTTCGGAAGAACCTTGAACTTATTCTCTATTCCACGAATGGCGAACCCGCTCTCTGCACCGAGTTCCTTGAGCTCACTTCTCATATCGGATATTTCGCTCAATGTCTCTGGGTTATCTACTCCCCAATCCGATTCTATCGGTGTGCCGAACAAATAGTTGATACTGCCAGGGAGAGTTCTTCTGCCCGCTCCAATTCGGTATTGAAGGTACTTAAGAAACGCATGAAAGTGGCGGCGTAAACGATTGCTGGAATACCACTCTTCAAAGATCTCATCGATATAGATTTCAATCTCAGCAATATCTGGAATCGAAGGAAAGCATCGAATAAGCCTCAAAGCCTCTGCCCAGCTGAAATTCTTATACGCTGCCTCAGCTTGCATAAACGGAGCGTTGGATTTCATTCGGAATGCAGTCCAGAGATATTCATTGCTAAACCAGATTGAACGAATATCTCTGGCCAGGGCAAGCTGCTCGGGCACGGTTCCTCGTTCGATCTGGCTCTCGATCGCGATACGAGTGGCACCCCACCCACTTTCCACAAAAATTGATTCAAGCAAAGGAAGATGTTCCCTATCCCATCCCACTCGTTCGAGAACATCTACAGCAGCCTGACGAGCTCGTTCTCCGCGGGAGATTCCAGTAAGCCCGAGAGATTCATCATCGTTTTCTCTACTCGCGTCTTCATCAAAATCGTCCAGGTCTTCCCAGCCGAAATCCTCCGACTCAAAATCGTCTCCGGGGAAGTCTTCAAATGACTCGGTGCTAAGATCACTCTCGTCTAAGTCATCCTCGAAGTTATCATCCACATCGAGGATGTCTGGGACAATTTCTATCTCCTCCGGCAGGTCGAGATCGCCTTCATCAAATTCGGATTCTTCATTGTCATCGAAGGTGAGGTCGAATTGTGTTTTAGAACAATCGGTTGTTTCTGGCGCTTTTGGGGCGGGCTCAATATCTGATTCGGCGTAGTCCGTTATTGCTGCACCGGTTTCTACCAACTCAGGCACGTCTGGCTCTGGTGCGTCGACACCTAAATCTAGTTCCCCAAGCTCGTCGGGTTTGAAATCAGTGTTTTGTTTCGGAGAAGGATCGAGCGCGAAATCATTTTTCGTTGATCGCCCCCTCCTTATGATCGTGATCTGCGGTTCCGAATCTTCCGGTGTGTGAGTATCGATTCTTCTATCGATCTTGCGTTTTAAATGCAGGGTGCCGGATCTTTGCTCATCCTCGCCCTTATAAATCGGCGTCTCAGTGCCCAGATCTTCCAATGGAGAAAACTCGTCGTTGGACGAATCCTCCGCTTGCTCTTCTATGTATTCTGAATCGGCATCCGTGAATGCTTCGGGAATGTACCCATCTTCCTGAACGGGATTAGAGCTCGATTGCGCGAGGGATCGTCGTAAATATACAACGGCTTTATCGGGCTGGCGATTTTGAAGGTAGACCCGACCCAGCGCACTCAACAGAGAGGTATTATTCGGCGAGTCAGATACAGCTTCTTCAAGAAGATCTATCGCTGCTTGCCGAAGCCCCTGAGAAACAAGTTTATTGACCTGAGTGAGGAGGCTTGTCGTCGACTCTTCGGCCTTACGACCTGGTTCACGTTGCTTGTTGGTCCCTAACACCAGACTTCCTTCTATTTCCTGCAAACCTATGCTTCATCGGTGACAATTTTGCTCCACCTTTTGAAAGAAACAGAGATTGCTAAAGCCGGCACGCTTGCCCTATCCTTCGTCCAGATCTTGATGAGAAAAAGGTAGGCTGCGTATTTTTATTGCTTCAATACTGCTTGATTTTTTCAAAGATTCCAAGACCTTGTTTAAGACAGTGGTTCCCGAACCATTTCAAATTTGGAGCCTCACTTTTTCGGTTCGGGGCTTAGGGCACCGTTTTTCACAAGGAAATCTTCGAGAGTTTCGCCTGGAACACTCGGACTACAATCCTCGCCCTCCATCGCATCGGCAATAAAACGCTTAATCAACTGCTCTACAGTAATACCAAGAGATTCAGCCTCAACGCGAAGCTGCTCCACCATAACCTCTCGCTCATCGAACGTCAGATTGAAACAGATCTTCTTCCCCATAGCTCCTTCCCTTTTTAGCAACCGATTTATACAAACTGAGAGACGACCCTATACCAGAACCGCTAACCTGACATTTGGACTGGGATAAATCTCCTGCCCGAACGGCAACGAGCGGCTGTTCAATGCAAGCTTTCACTTAGCGCTGGCGCCTCTCAAAAAAATCTCACTATCACCCAAAACGGCACAAGCACTGCACCAACAAGTAATGGCTTTGGCTGGGGATCCTCAGAGTAATCCGCTAGATCCAAGGCTATCAGGATCGAACCTAGCCCCAAAATGACATTCATCGGGAGTTCGAGAGCTTCACCCACCCAAGACCAGAAAAATACGCTGATTAAAAACAGTAGCAGCGCGTTGAGACTTTGATTCAGTACCGTCCACTCGTTCAATTCTCGCATCTCCAAATCACCTCTTTCCCAAAATGCTATTAAGAATATCTACATCGCCTCTCTGAGCAACTCATTGCTATTTGCTTGCATCGTCGGACTTTTATCGTAGGTTGAACAAAACAGTGGCGTTGTGGAGAGGGTTCGGATATGTCTTATTTTTTAATGATATTTTTTGGCGGATTTATGGGGTTGGTTTTTGCCGGTCCAGGCGGATCGATTATGGGCGCCATCACTGGGTTCGCTATTGCAGCGTTCCAAGAGGTAACTGGTGATGAAAGTTACGGCTCTGACTGTTACTTGTACGAATCGTCAAAACCAACTGATAGTGACGTGACTCATTTTTCAAACGTTGAGCCGATGCTGGCGTGGGATGATGATTTCTCCGATTTTACCTGTGGCACTTCACTTGATACTAGCATTGAGACAAATCCGGCAACTTGTCTTCCTATGATGGGCAGCGGTAACGGCGGACTCGATGTTGGTGGGAACCCGTATGGCGTGGATTTGGCTTTAGGCGATTCTGGCGTTGATTCTTGGTCGGACAGTTCCAGCATTTTTGATGATTAAAGGGTCGACTCAATCGCTTCTGGGTCAGCGCGCGGTAGTCTTTGATGCCTTAAGATTATATAAAAACCATTTAACATTAGAATTACGTCGGGGTAAATATAACATGGACACTATTAACGAACTCATTCAAAAAGTCATACAGCAGTCAGAATCGATTGAAGGCTTTTATGAGGTAGAAGTCACCGTTTTCATACGCAAAGACGGTGGATCAAAGTCGGATTTCTTCCGCGCACAATCACATTGGACGCCGGAGAGCTCCGATCAATCAGCAACAGCCATGAATGAAAAAAATCCTTTCGAATGGATGTAATTGTTTAAAATTTCACTTTTCGATAATAAATGGAACATAGATATGCTTATGAAAAGCTTCACGATATGGGCTCCAAATGAACACCTCCGTAAATTTATAGAGCGGCTGTTATTCAAAAATCATATGGAAGCATTTCTTTGGCCTGATCAGCTACCTGCTCATAAACGCTGGATTGAAATGAGGGAAAGCTCGGAGACTGCCAAATATGCCTATATTCCATCCACCTCCACTTCGGAATTTGAAGCGCTTCAGCAGCTCGACGTAACGTCGGTGTTTGTCATATCGGAAAATCATTTGCCCGCAATAGTTCCCCACCACGACATTCTGGTTTCAGGTGCAAATTCTTGCTCTGCATGCAAAAAAGCCGTCAAATTTATCGCGAACCAGTTACACGCTGTTCCTAGTCACCGAAGTAGATTAATCGTGCTCCCAAGCCCGAAGTTGGTTAATCGTGGAATCATAAGGCCTTGAAATTTATTACACGTCAAATGAGATAAGTCTGCATTCAAGTAGCCCTTTTATATTTATTCCAAATTCTGCCAGATGCTTGTTTAGCGCTCTAATTAACGATTTAGCTTAATTACAGCCATCACCACGAGGCTTGCTTTCGTTAAATTGGTAGTGCGGTGGCATAGCGAGTACCTCGGCACAATAGCCAAAGACCCTCGCATGTCACTGGCTATCAAACCTCATTGAACCTAAATATCCAGGACTTGTAAGGAAGCCATATGAATTCAACAACCGAATCTGTCAGTACGTCGACATTGCCACCTCTTAGCCCAGGACGCTGGGTTCGACCAAACCTTCTGCCCGCGCTCTTTGGTATCAACGCTGAACAAGCGAGAAAATATCGCGAACGCGGTCTCTGGTTGGAAGAGAAGCATTGGCGCTACGACCCCGTGCGCCGCGTTGTTTATAACCCGGAAGAAATCGCGAACTGGTTTGGGGGCAAGCTGTGACTAAAAAAGATCAACCGTTGGAGTTGCCCAAAGGCGTTGAAATCCATGGCAACAAGCTGCGTATCTCATTTCAGTATGGTGGCATGCGATGCCGGGAACCTATTCCCGGCATCGCGAAGATTACCAAGTCGAGCATCGCCTATGCTGAAAACAAACGTGCTTTGATACTGACTGAAATTAAAGAAAACCGCTTTGACTACGCCACGCATTTTCCCAAATCCAAAAACGCTAAGTTGTTCAGTGGGTGGGGTGGTCGGGACCTCGATAAATTGGTTTCAGATTGCATTGAAGAGTGGCTTCCAATGCAAAAAGTACGAAAGTCGCCGAGCACTTACAGAAATTACAAATCGAAATCAAAACACGTTAAAACTAAATGGCCGAGGCGCAAGATTGCGGACATTACAAAAACTGAGATAGAAATATTTCAAACTGAGCTTTTAAAAAAAGGGTTAGCACCGAAAACCGTGAACGATATTTTCACTGTTGTTCGCGGAATTTGGATGGATGCTTTCCATGACGGCATTGTCCAAACAAATCCGTTGGAGCGGATCCCAAACGTCGAGCGTGATGAGGATACAGACTTCGCGGATCCATTTACCCTGCAGGAATTGGAGCGTATTCAATCCGTCAAAACAATGCGGCAACAGGACATTAATTTGGTCATGTTCGCGAGCTGGTGTGGCCTATCATCATCCGAGTTGATCGCGCTTTCCTGGGACGACGTCGATATGGTTGACTGGGTGATTTACGTGCGCCGAGCTTACGTCGAGAATGAATACAAAGTGCCCAAGGAAAAATCACGCCGTCGTCGGGTAGAGCTTGTCGAACCAGCTAAAGATTGGCTCAAGCGTCAGCAGCCGGCGACTTACCTGTTACCACCATCCATCATCCAGGTCCGTCAGCGGGACAATGTAACAATTAAAGAGGATACCGTTCGACTGGTGTTTCGCAATGGCCAAAGCAATGAACCGTGGAACAGCGTCAGTCTGCATCGCTGGTTTACCGGTCATCTTCGGCGGGCTAATGTCCGTCACCGCGGGCCGAACCAATGTCGGCATACGTTCGCAAGCCGGATGCTTTCAAACTACGTGAGTTTGGAATGGGTGGCCCGCCAGCTCGGTCACATGGACACAACCATGGTGAAGAAGCACTACGCCCGTTGGATTCAGTCCGACACACCCAACATGGCGGGGCACGTTTCGAAAATGCTGGGGTTTAAAGCGGACAATGGCGGACAGGAAAAACCAGATTCTGCCCCAATTTTGCCCCAAAAACTAAAAAACCCCTGATTTTATCGAGTAAAATCAGGGGTTTATATTGGCGGAGAGAGAGGGATTCGAACCCTCGAAACGCTATTAACGTTTACACACTTTCCAGGCGTGCGCCTTCAGCCACTCGGCCACCTCTCCAATAAACTGTGCCAAATCAGCGGACTTATCGCTCA
>Ga0307976_1001344_pt1 | contig 11658 bp, 10 predicted proteins | sample OrgLakmetagen919_FD_201836 | JGI IMG/M metagenome (GOLD analysis project Ga0307976, IMG submission 201836) | Saline water microbial communities from Organic Lake, Antarctica - #919 | ecosystem: Environmental > Aquatic > Non-marine Saline and Alkaline > Saline | place: Antarctica: Organic Lake... | reverse complement strand
GTTATTTTTCGTCAGGTCAAGGCAAGAAATTATTGCATAGCCTTAGCTACGGAATCATTTTTTAACGCAGAACTGGCGAAAAAGAACAAGATTTCGGGTGGCTAAAATAGGCTTAACATAACACTAGTGTGAATACCACTTTTTTTCAATATCCTGCGGATTGTATTTTGGGGCAAGGGCCATAAGTCTCAAATTTATTGTCGTGCAAAAATACTGAACTTTAAATGATTTTTAATAATAATTAGACCTCAAAGGTTGAAGCTTGTCCGCCGGGGCGGAAGACCTTTGGGGCTGTTTTGGTATCTGAAATTTTCTTTACCCATTCAAAAGAACATTAGACTTTACTTTTTTTCTGGTTTCAAAAGGGTTTTGATATTTCCCAATTTTAAACCCCAAACCTCTTTCTCAAGCTGGCCAAAAGTTTTGTTCCTTTTCTCGAAATAAACTTTTTGTATTACACTAAAATGCTGTTCAACCTTATCAATTTTTACGTTTAGATTATATTCATTCATCCAATAATTCCGTTCTACTGCAAAAGATTTTTGTTTCTCAATTGAAAACTGAAGCTTTTGGGTTTTGCTCAAATTTGATAAAAAGTTTTCCAATCTAACCGTTGTGGGTTCGGCTTGCGTAAAATCAAGTATTGAGGTTTTTTGGTTTTTAAAAAGTGTTCTGATTGAGAGTTTAAGTTGATGTTTTAAATCGGGTTTTGCGGTTGAAAAAAGTTCTAAATAATGATAAAATTGCTCAATTTTATGAAAGGATTCCTCTTGGTAAACCGCGATGGCCTTGTTTGAAAATTCTGATTTCACTGCATTCGGTTTTTGAATGTCTTGCGCCTGAACGGAAAACAAGGGGTTGCAAAAAAGCAAAACAACAATCCAGAGAACGCGGAAATCACTGTGCAATGCGGATAAAACGTATTTTATTCTGTTCATTTGTTTTCAATTTTGTGATTTTCCAAGAACGAATGTTTTTGGTTGGGATGATCAATCGCCTTGAAAATTCATTTTTGTTCAAATATTCTGCGCCCAAACCTTTTTTCAGCAAAATGACCGCTTCCAGGTTTTCTGACAGGATTTTTGAAAGCTGGCGTTTTCGTGTTTGCCAATCTTTGATATCCGATTTGATAAAGCCTTTTAAAATCAATTTATAATCGGTTTCGGTCAATTGGGATTTTTCGTTTTGAGTTGTGTTTTTCTGAGTCGTTTTTCTTTCAGCTTTTGTGCTTTCAAGTTCGGTGTTTTTTTGATTGTTTTCCAGTATAGACTGGTTTGAACCATTTTTTACTTTAGGTTTGAAAGCTGTGGTTTTTTCAGCCGTCATAGATTTTTGACCTTTTTCTACTTCGGGTTGAGCCGAATCCTTTTCTATTAGGACTGAAACATTTGTTTTGGGTGTTTTGGTCGGTTTTTGTGCGGTGTTATCGTTTTTCAAAAATAATATGGCAACTACAATTAAAATTACGGCGACAGCCAAAACCGGTACTGCAATTTTGACCAATTTCAATCCTGAAAGTGAAGCCGTGATGGGTTGTTCCTGTTTTTTCAAGCGAAATTCATCCCATCCCGAAAACCCACAAAATTGCGCTAAAATATCCATCATATCCTTTCGCGGAAGCTTGTTTGAATGGTCTTTTTTTAGGTGCGTATAAATCCATTTTTCACTGATTTTCTGCTTAGTTCCGTCTTCAATCAATTGAATGAGCTGTCGGATATCCTGCGAACTGAAATTTTTCCAATCGCCTTTATAAAAAGGAAAATGGCGCTGGTAGTTCTGCAAAACTTCGGTTTTTAATGCCTTAAAAAGTTCTTGGTCGCTCATTTTTTAAATCAAATTCAAGGATAAGGTTTTGCTTAAATAGTTCTGCTGAAAAGCTACTGTAAAATGACTGTAATTATCTTTCAGTAAGTGTAAAGTGTTCTTACAGTGAAAATTAGAGCTAAAGCCCATAGGTTTGTGATCGAATCTTAAAAATCAAAACTATGAAAACTTTTGTTAGTATTTTAGTGCTACTGTGCTTCAATCCATTATTTGCCCAGGACGGGGTTTCCTCGGGTTCAATTTCAATGATGAAAAGCCACGGGATGAACGTGAGGAATGAAGCCGGCAATTTTAATCAGCGGATGGTTATTGTCGAGGATTTTATGAATTATCACAAACACCACATCAAAATCCCGAAAGCTGATGAACCTGAAATCAGCATCGATTACAGCAATAACTTGATGCAAGGGCCAGAAAGCTTTCTGTTGCAAATCGGTGTGGCGACGCCTTTAAAAAGGAATATAGAAAAAGAAGAGGCTAATCTGAACGTCTGTTTAGTCCTTGACAACAGCGGTTCTATGAGCGGTCAAAAAATAAATCATCTAAAGTTGGCTATAAAAACTTTTGTGGCCAAGCTGCCAGACCGGGCAAATTTATCTGTTGTCCTGTTCAACAGTTCAGCTCACGCAATTATGGGGAAAACACCCATTGGTGGAAACCGAAAAAACATCGCTCAACGTGTTGAAAATATTTTTGCCAGTGGCGGGACAAATATCCACGCAGGTTTAAAAATGGGTTTTGAGGAATTGCTGAAAACCCACAAAAAAGGAATGAATTCCCGCGTCATCCTTTTGACCGATGGAATGACGAACACCGGCGTCACCGATCCCGAACAATTTTTGCCAGAATTTAAAAGTTATACCGAAAAAGGGATTTCCATTTCCACAGTCGGTTTAGGGGCAAGCCTCGATTTTGATTTGTTGCGGAATCTCGCCGAAGCCGGAAATGGCTCAAATTATTTCATCGGGAACCCTGAAGGGGACATTCAAAAAGTGTTTATCGATGAAATCAACAGCCTACTTTTTCCCGTGGGAAAAGTACCAAAAGTAAGATTAGAACTGCCAAAAGGCTGGACAGTCGAAAAATGTTTTGGCTATCAACCTGAATTTATAAATCAAAACACTATTGAAATCCCACTGGAAAATTTGACCTGCAACAGCACCCAAATTGTAATGCTCAACATAAAACGGAATAATTTTAAAAACAAAAAAATAAAGGCATCCCTGAGTTTTGAGCGAAATGGAAAAAAGAGTAGGGTGGAAGCGCGACAATTTTACCGAAACCGAACATCCCAAACCAATCCCGAACTACCTAAAAATTATAGCATCGCCCAAATGGCAAATGCCTTGAAGGATTTTGCTGAAGCTTATAAAAACGGGACCCCTTTAGATTTTAAACCGCTTAAAAATTCTTTGGCCACAACAGATTGGCTCATTAGAGAAAAGGACAAAGATGTGGAACGTGTCTATTCTATTTTGGAAAAAATGCTTCCAAAACAACCGGCAAATTTGGCACGTCCTTGATTGAAGTGAATTTTTAACTATAGGCCCCAAAGGTCTCTGATATCTCTGGGGCCTTACTGTAACCTTAGATTTTTAAAAGTTTAAAAACTGAGTTCTTATCTTTTGGATTAAAATTTGTATTATATTTGTGAAAAGCTTTAAAAGATGCTACTCACTTTGGATATCAAGGAAATGGCTGCGCCAATTTTAAGTAAAAACAAACAGGAAAATTTTGCCGTTCTGCAAAGTTGCAATGACGTTGAGTTACCAAAAGTGCTCGGCAAAAAAATGGATTCTTTTGTTTTGGAAATTGAAGGCACCAATCTACATTTAAATAAGCTGAGCAGTCTGGAAACGAAAGAATTACTCGATGACACCAAAATTGTAATTAAACAATTTTATAAATTTTATGATATTTTAGGAAAAGCCAATTATTTTTCTGACGTGATACTTGAGCAAAAAATGAGTTATTTACTAAAAACGCTCTACAAATTCGAGTCTATTCTTCACAAGATCACTTACAAAGACAAAAATATAGAAAAAACACCAGAAAAAATTTTAACCGGAATTGCTAAGGTCAATTTGAGAACTTTATCCAAAACAAAACATTAAGTGGCTTATACTAGAGGTGATATAATAGAATTTTATCTGGATTTACCTTATCAAGAATCTTCTAAGCCACATCCATTTGTCATCATTTCCAATGAGGAAGTTTTTGAACAAGATGGAATGTATATTTGTGCAATGCTTACACACAGTAAGCAAATTGATCAATTTTCCTTTGAAATTGAACCAGAAATGTTCAATAAAAATTCTGATGGAAAATTTTCTCAGGTAAGGTGTCATTTAATTGTTTCTATAAAAGAAGAAGATATTAATGTTACCGGGGCAAGAAATTCTTTAAAAAATAGATATGTCGATCGATTGGTATCAAGAATTGAAGTCGTTTCCCTGAGCATTTAGAAATGAGGATATGTAATTTAAAATAAAGACCCTTATCAAAATCAGGCATTGCACCAAGACGTCGAATTAATCTGGATTTTTAGGTCTTACTTTAATCTTAAAACCCGCTTCTTTCCTGAGCTAAATTTTATCTTTGCCGCCGATAAAAATTCACTATGAGCAAAGACTTAATCGCACCCAAAGCAGATAAAAACCCACATACTTTAGAAAAACACGGTCACAAAAGGAACGATCCTTATTACTGGCTCAACGATCGTGAAGATCCCAAAGTAATCGACTATCTAAATCAGGAAAATGATTATTTTGAAAAAATGACTGAACACACCTCTGATTTTCAGGGTGATCTGTTTCAGGAAATGAAAGCCCGCATCAAAGAAGACGATGAAACGGTGCCTTTTAAACTACGTGGTTATTGGTATTATGTGCGTTTTGAAGAAGGAAAGGACTATCCCATTTATGCGCGAAAAAAAGAAAGCCTCGACGCTGAAGAGCAAATTGTTGCCAACTGCAATGAAATGGCCGAAGGCGAGGATTTTTTCAGCCTTTCTGGCCTCAGCATTAGTAAAGATAACAAACTGGCAGCTTACGGGGTTGATAATGTAGGCCGCAGAAAATTTACGCTTCAGGTTAAAAATATAGAAACCGGTGAAGTTTTACCGGAAAAAATTGAAATGACCAGCGGAAACCTCACTTGGGCGAACGATAACACCACATTGTTTTACACAAAAATCGACCAAGAAACTTTACGCAGCGACCGCGTTTTTAAGCACAACATCCACAAAAATGCAGAAAATGATGAGCTGATTTTTAAGGAAGATGACGACACCTTTAATGCTTATGTTTTCAAAACCAAATCTGATCAATTTGTAATCATTGGTTCGGGAAGCACGCTCACCGATGAATACCGGTTTATTTCAGCTGACAAACCAAATTCTGAATTTGAGGTTTTTCAAAACCGAACGCGCGGCTTGGAATACAGCATCACTCATTATGAGGATCACTTTTACATTTTGACCAATAAAGACGGCGCAAAAAACTTTAAGTTGATGAAAACGCCAATCGCTAAAACAGGTTCAGAAAATTGGGAAGAAGTGATTCCGCACCGCGCAGAAACACTTTTGGAAAATGTGGAACTGTTCAAGGATTTCCTCGTGCTCAATGAACGCACAAATGGTTTAAACCAAATCAGGATTAAGGACTGGGACGGTAAAACCGATTATTACATTCCCTTTGAAAGTGAAACCTTCACGGCTGGCATCGGCACAAACCCTGATTTCAACGTCCATCATTTGCGGTATGTTTATAACTCGATGACGACGCCTTCTTCTGTGATGGATTTTGATATGGAAACCAAAACCGAAAAAGTTTTAAAGCGTCAAGAAGTCTTGGATGAAAATTTTGATCCTGAAAATTATGGTTCAAAACGACTATGGGCAACGGCCGAAGACGGCACCGAAATCCCCATTTCGATGGTTTATCGAAAAGGAATGGAACAAAACGGAAAAACGCCGTTATTGCTTTATGCTTATGGCAGTTATGGCATCACAAATGATCCGTCTTTTTCCAGCATCCGATTGAGTTTGCTCGACCGCGGGTTTATTTTTGCCATTGCACACGTTCGTGGCGGCGAATATCTGGGGCGTCAATGGTATGATGACGGAAAAATGCTTACCAAACAAAACACCTTTACCGATTTTATCGCCTGTAGCAAGTATTTGATCGCTGAAAATTATACCTCTTCAGATCACCTTTATGCTTTTGGCGGTTCAGCCGGCGGGATGTTGATGGGCGGAATCCTCAATATGGCACCAGAATTATACAACGGCGTTGTCGCAGCCGTCCCATTTGTGGATGTGGTCACAACGATGCTCGACGACAGTATTCCGTTGACGACTGGTGAATATGACGAATGGGGAAACCCAAATGAAAAGGAATATTATGAATATATGCTCAGTTATTCGCCTTATGACAATGTGGAAGAAAAAGAATATCCACATTTGTTGATCACCACAGGTTTGCACGATTCACAAGTGCAATATTGGGAACCGGCAAAATGGCTTGCAAAATTGCGCGACTATAAAACCGACGATAATTTACTGCTGATGCATACAAATATGGAAGCCGGTCACGGTGGTGCTTCCGGGCGTTTTGAAGCTTTGAAGGAAGTCGCGAGGAATTATGCGTTTTTATTGGATTTAGAAGGGAAAGTGTAATGTGATAATGCGATAATGCGTGGATGTGGTGATTGAGCGTAGTCGAAATCGAAATTGAAGCTTTGAAATCAAAAAATAAAGAACAAGACTTCACAGGTTTCCCTTTTGGTAGCGCTTAGTAAACCTGTCTGGTCTAAATGCAGAACCAAATTTGAAACATCACACTGAGCCCGTCTTTGCCGTTAGGCAGGCTTTTTGCGCTGCACTGAGTATTTTGTCGAAACGTCGAAATAAATAAGGCTTTCGCCGAAACAATTAAATCTTTATAGATTTACAGTCAAAATAAAACCTATGCGGGTGAACCAATTCAACACAAAAAACCCCTTCAATTTTTTTCTGGTCGTGGTATGCGCCTTTGTACTGACGGCTTGTAAAAATTTTCAGAATGAAGATCAGGGCAAACTTATGGCACGGGTGAATGACCACTATCTCTATCAAAAAGATTTGGAACAATTGATACCAGGTGATTTTTCGATTGAAGATTCTTCTGATTACCGATTTGCGATCAACCGCTGGGCGGTTAAAATGTTGATGCTGGATCAGGCCAACTTAAATTTGAAGGATGAAAAAAAAGAAAAATTTGAAAAGCTCGTTCAGGATTATCACGAGAACTTGCTTGTGAGTGCTTACAGTGAATTGATGGTTTCCAAAACAATCGATACAGCCATTTCGCGAAAACAAATTAAAAACTATTATGCAAACCACACCCATAATCTATCTTTAAGAGAAAATTGGATGAAAATCCGGTATGTGGCCTTAAAACCAAATTTCCCGGACTTGATTAAAATAAAAAGCAGATTTGCACGCTATAATGAAAGCGATAGCAGTTATTTTAAAGCTGGGGTCAATAAATTTCAAGATAGTTTTTTAGGCGATTCCACTTGGGTAAGGCAGAGTTCAATAGAGAAAAGGCTCAAAGCATTTGCATCTGCAAATAAAACCATACTTTTGCCGGTTGAAAAAGGTCTTTTTACGCTTAAAAATAAAAACACGGTTGTCCTTGGTGTAATGAAAGAAATTTTAGAGCGTTCAGAAAAGGCACCCCTGAGTTTGGTCAAAACAAAAGTTAAACAGATCATTTTAAACCAACGGAAACTTTCGGCAAAAAAAGAATTAAAAAAAGATATTATTAAAGATGCAATTGAAAATGGTAAATTTGAACCCCAGAACTAAATTAACGGCCTTAGCTTTAATCCTGCTCTCGTTTGGCCTGCAGGCGCAAGTGGAAAATGACAGCAGTCTGGTTATTACCGATAAAGATAATTTGGTTCAAAAAGAACAGATAAAAGACAGCATTGAGCAAAAGGAACGGTTTAAAGCTGATGGCGTGGCCGCTGTGATCGGCGAATTCTTGATTTTGGACAGCGATATTTATAAAATGCGCGAGGATATGAAAAACCAGAATATCGATCAAGAAATTACAGATTGCCAATTAGCGGGCCGGTTAATGGAAAATAAACTTTATGCTCATGCCGCAAAACAGGACACTACTTTGAATGTCCCAAACCAGCAGATCAACAGTCAAATCGATCAACAGTTTCAGCGAATGAAACAACAGCTGGGAAATATGAAAAAAGTTTTAAAGTTTTATCGAAAAGAAACGGTAGCAGACCTGAGAAAACAGCTTTTTGATATTAACAAAGAACGCCGGATGGGAAATTTGATGCAAGAAAGGGTTGTTGAAGATGTGGAAGTAACACCCGAAGAAGTTCGCCAATTTTTCAATAACATTCCAGAGGATGAGCGTCCACAATTTGGCGATGAAGTGGAGATTGCACAGCTTGTGATCAAACCTAAAGTGCCACAATCTGAAATTGATAAAGTGGTGGAAAAACTGCGCGATATGAGGGCTGACATTGTGGAAAACGGTTCCAGTTTTGCTACAAAAGCCGTTCTTTATTCTGAAGACAGGACAAGCACTAAAGGTGGGAAAATGACCATCACGAGGGACAGTCCATTGGATAAGGATTTCAAACAAGTTGCCTTTAGTTTGCGTCAAGGGGAGGTCAGTCAACCTTTTGAATCCTCCTTTGGTTATCACATTTTAAAAGTAGATAAAGTCAAGGGCCAGGAAATCGAGATCCGGCACGTGATTTTAATTCCAAAAGTAACCCAGGCAACCATCGAAGAAGCGCAGACGGAAATTGACAGCATCCGCCAGTTAATTGCAGATGGCGAGATGAGTTTTGAAAAAGCCGCCAGAAAATTTTCTGATGATGACAAAACCAGGGGCGACGGTGGGCAATTGATTAACCCAGATACCGATGATACACGGTTTGAAATGACAAAGGTGCCGCCACTGCTTTATGAGCAAGTAGATAAATTAAAAGAAGGTGAAGTGAGTAAAATCATCACCGATCAAACTAGAACGGGAACGAAATTTTTCAAAATCATTAATGTAAGCGATAAATATCCAGAGCACATTGCAAATTATTCCAAGGATTACGTTAAAATAAAAGACTTGGCCCTGCGGAAGAAAAAGTTGAAAGCCGTTCAGGAATGGCAGAAAAAGGAAATTCAAAATACGTATATCAAACTCAACGGTGAATACAGAAAATGTGCTTTCGAAAGCAACTGGCTTAAAGAGAAGTGAAAAGGCCAAAAATTTAGATAATTTTCGTATTGTTGTAGGCTTAAGAAAAATAATATATGTCTGATGTTGACAAAATAGATGAGCTGGTTAAAAAATACAACCAACTCAAAAAAGAAATTTCAAAAGTAATTGTCGGGCAAGAAGCCGTTGTTGATCAAATCTTGATCTCTGTATTTTCAGGCGGGCACGCGCTTTTGGTTGGTGTGCCGGGTTTGGCAAAAACATTGATGGTCCAGACGGTTTCAAAAACTTTGGGGTTGGACTTTAAAAGAATTCAATTTACGCCAGATTTGATGCCCAGTGATATCATTGGCGCTGAAATATTGAACGAAAAACGGGAGTTTAAATTTATCAAGGGGCCCATATTTGCCAATATTGTTTTGGCCGATGAAATTAACCGGACCCCGCCAAAAACCCAGGCAGCACTTCTCGAAGCGATGCAGGAAAAAACGGTGACCGTTGCCGGTAAAAATTGGCCACTTTCAAAACCATATTTTGTGCTGGCCACGCAAAACCCCATCGAGCAAGAAGGGACTTATCCTTTGCCGGAAGCCCAGCTCGACCGGTTTATGTTTTCCATCCATCTCGATTATCCCTCATTTCAGGAAGAGGTCGATGTCGTTAAAAGCACCACTCAGGAACATTCAAAATCTGTGAACCCGTTATTTAACGCACAGCAAATAATCGATTTTCAAAATTTAATCCGCAGGATTCCAGTGCCCGATAATGTTGTGGAATATGCAGTGAAATTGGTTTCAAAAACTCGGCCAAAAGGGGACAACGCACCAGAGCTTGTGAAAAGTTATGTCGATTGGGGTGCAGGGCCACGTGCTTCACAAAATCTAATCCTCGCCGCCAAAGCCCACGCCGCCATCAATGGAAAATATTCCCCGGATATTGAAAATGTAAAATTTGTGGCTTATGGAATTTTGTGCCACCGTGTTGTCAAAAATTACAAAGCGGAAGCAGAAGGCTATACTGAAGAAAAAATCATCAAAGAACTCTTGTAGAAAAATTTGAAGTATAAAAATCAGGACTTGAATAAACCCATTTGAATCAGTAATTTTTTTAAATCCAACTGATATTTTAAACTAAAACTATGAAATTACTCGAAGGAAAAAATGTCATTATCACCGGTGCGAGCCGGGGTATCGGAAAAGGAATTGCAAAAATATTTGCCCAGCACGGCGCACATATTGCCTTTACTTATAACTCATCTGTTCAAGCTGCAAACGATCTCGAAGATGAACTCACTGAGCACGGCGGCATTGTAAAAGCCTATAAAAGCAACGCGGCAAATTTTGAGGAATGCCAAGAGCTGGTCAAAAAGGTGAAGGAAGATTTTAGCAGTATTGATATTTTGATCAACAACGCCGGGATCACAAAAGACAATTTATTGATGCGGATGACTGAAGAAGATTTTGATAAGGTTATTGAAGTCAATCTAAAATCTGTTTTCAATATGACGCAAGCCGTCCAAAAAACGATGTTGAGACAGAAAAGCGGAAGCATTATCAATATGAGTTCTGTTGTTGGCGTAAAAGGAAATGCGGGACAGGCAAATTATGCGGCCTCAAAAGCAGGTATTATCGGGTTTTCAAAATCTGTTGCTTTGGAGCTGGGTTCGCGAAATATCCGTTGCAACGCAATTGCCCCGGGTTTTATTGAAACCGAAATGACGGCAAAGCTCGATGAAGAAAAATTGAAGCAATGGCGCCAAATGATTCCATTGAAACGCGGGGGAACACCTGAAGATATAGCAAACACCTGCGTATTTCTCGGAAGCGATTTGAGCCGGTATATCACAGGTCAAGTACTGAACGTCGATGGCGGAATGTTGACCTAAAATTACTTCAATTTTACTTAAATGACGGGAATCACGGTCTTTTATCTTCTTTTGGCCTTTGTCGGAACGCTAGCACTGGCCTTGATCCCTTATTTTTTTCGCCAAAAATCAAAACGTCCAAAAAACTGGATAGGTTTAGCTTTGTTGCGCTTTATCGCTCTTTTTGGAACGGCAATTTTACTGATCAACCCTAAAATTGAAACCACCGATTATTCCATTGAGAAAAAAAGACTGGTTTTAGCTGTTGATAACAGTGCTTCCATCCAAGACCTTCAGGCAGATTCTACAGTCAAACGCCTTGTTCAACAGTTTAAGGGAAACTCAAAGCTCAATGAGAGGTTTTCTATTGAAGCCTTTTCATTTGGAAATAAATTCCAGCAGCTCGACTCTTTAAATTTTGATGAAAAGCAAACCAATTTAAGTCAGATTTCATCAAATTTAAAACAGCTTTACCGCGGTCAAGAAACGCCGCTCATTCTCATTTCCGATGGCAATCAAACCCTGGGCGCTGATTATGAATATGAATTCAAATCCTTAAATTCTGACATTTTTCCTGTTGTTGTGGGCGATACCACACAATATCCCGATTATAAAATCGATCAGTTGAACGTCAATCAATATGCTTTTTTGGATAATAAATTTCCCGTTGAAATTTTTGTCAACCGCAATCAAAACGATGCTGCCCAAAAATCAATAGATATAAAAAAGGGAAACCGG
>Ga0307976_1001324_pt1 | contig 11761 bp, 9 predicted proteins | sample OrgLakmetagen919_FD_201836 | JGI IMG/M metagenome (GOLD analysis project Ga0307976, IMG submission 201836) | Saline water microbial communities from Organic Lake, Antarctica - #919 | ecosystem: Environmental > Aquatic > Non-marine Saline and Alkaline > Saline | place: Antarctica: Organic Lake... | reverse complement strand
TCAAGCTCATTTGGCGAGGGATTCCCAAACGTGCTCGCTGAAGCCATGGCCTGTGGAACTCCCTGTGTTTCCACTAATGTAGGGGACGCCATGGAAATTCTGGGTGATGCAAGTCTGTGTTGCCCTGTACAGAGTCCACGTGCGTTGGCCGATTTAATCATCAAAATGGCTAAGGAGTGGCAACAAGATCCTACGGCTTGGCAGGCGCGGCAAAAAGCAAGCGCTCAATGGATTGCGGCTCGGTTTTCGATTGAAGGTATGGTTGATGCCTATGAGACCTGTTGGTTTGGTGAAAAGCGGAGTTTAACCTAATTATGTGTGGGCTGATCGGATTTACTCGAAACATAAAGGTATGCCACTCAGACGAAAATGAAGTCGCTGAGAAGATGTGCGCTGCCATTACCCACCGGGGGCCGGATAGTGAAGGCATTTGGTGGGATGAATCCGCGCCTTTGGTTTTAGGCCACCGCCGCTTATCCGTACTTGACCTTTCCTCCGCTGGCCATCAGCCAATGCTGTCGGCTTGCGGGCGCTACGTCATCGCCTTCAACGGCGAAATTTATAACCATCTGGCGCTGCGTGAACAATTGGCTCAAAAGGGGGAGGCTCCGAACTGGCGAGGTCATTCCGACACAGAAACCTTGCTGGCCTGCTTTGTGGCCTGGGGCCTGAAGCAAACGTTGCAGGCCTCAGTCGGGATGTTTGCCATTGCCGTTTGGGACAAGCAGGAACAGGTGTTAACCTTGGCACGCGACCGCATGGGTGAAAAGCCGTTGTACTGGGGCTGGTGTGACGATGTGTTGTTATTCGGTTCTGAACTTAAGGCACTCAAGATGCACCCGGCGTTCAATGCGGAAATTGATCGCAATGCGCTTACCTTGCTACTGCGCCACTGCTACATACCGGCCCCTTATAGTATCTACAAGGGCATCCAGAAGCTGTTGCCGGGTCATTGGGTTAGCATTTCCCTAGGCGGCCCTGTTGCGGCAGCCAAAAGCGCTGAGCCAGTTGCATACTGGCGGATGAACGATGCGGTGGAGCAGGGGTTGGCTAATCCATTCACCGGTAGCCCGGAGGCAGCCGTTGATGCATTGGAAACGCAACTGACGGCCAGTATTGGAGAGCAGATGCTGGCCGATGTACCATTAGGTGCATTTTTAAGTGGTGGCGTAGATAGCAGCACAGTTGTTGCTCTGATGCAGTCGCAAAGCACGCGGCCGGTGCGTACCTTTACTATTGGGTTTGATCAGAGCGGATATGATGAGGCCACTCACGCTAAAGCTGTGGCGGACCACCTGGGCACTGACCACACGGAGTTATATGTGCGCCCGGAAGATGCTTTGGCAATAATTCCGAAATTGCCCTCAATGTATTGCGAGCCCTTCAGCGACAGCTCCCAGATACCGACCTTTCTGGTCAGCCAGATGGCCAAACAGCATGTAACGGTGTCGTTAAGTGGTGATGGTGGCGATGAATTGTTTGGTGGCTACAATCGTTATATGGCAGCGCGTAAGGTGTGGGGGCCTATGCAGCGCTTGCCTGCGTTTACCCGCCACGCAGCTGCCGGATTGTTGAGAGCGTTACCCCCAGCCACCTGGGACAAGCTTTTTGATTGGGCAAGGCCCGTTTTACCGAAACGTTTCCAACTTTCTATTCCCGGCGAAAAGGCTCGAAAATTGGCGGACGTGTTGACGCTCTCCGATGGCCATGCCTTTTATCGTCAGCTCACCAGCCATTGGACAGACCCGGCGAGTATTGTCATTGGTGCAGCGGAGCCGCAAACGCTGCTAACCGATGCATCGGCTTGGCCCAAAACCGACAGACTAGAACACGCGATGATGGCGATGGATGCGCAAACTTATATGGCCGATGACATCCTTACCAAGGTTGACCGCGCCGCCATGGCGGCAAGTCTAGAAACCCGGGTTCCTATGTTGGATCATCGTGTAGTGGAGCTCGCTTGGCGTATGCCGCTAAATTTCAAAATTCGCGATGGGCAGGGTAAATGGTTACTTCGCCAGGTGCTCTATCGGCACGTCCCGAAAGAGCTTATAGAGCGCCCCAAGGCCGGTTTCGGTATTCCTTTGGATAGCTGGTTGAGGGGCCCGCTTCGAGATTGGGCTGAGGCACTCCTCGACCATCATCGGCTAGTGCGAGAGGGCTTCTTTCGGCCAGAGCCCATTCGGGCAATGTGGAGCGAACATTTAAGCGGGAAGAAAAACTGGCAATATCATTTGTGGAGCATCTTGATGTTTCAAGCCTGGTTAGCCGAGCAATAGCTCCCTTAATACATCGTAAAACGCGTACTTAGATGGTTCCATATCTGGGAAAATGTACGCAATTTCCAACCACGCCATCGACGTGGCTTATTACCCGTGCAGCCGGATTCGCTGGCTCCGATTTTCTAGATTGGTTGTTTTAGCTTAACAGCCTTATTTTAATTTTTGACAAAATGTTTAGGAAGTTTAATTGGAAATTGTTTCTTCCATCTATCATGTTTTCATGGCACTAGTGATTTTTTTTTCTGGAGCTTTAATATCTATAGCTGCCGGTAGATCGTTTGGGATTTATACCATTAAATCTTTAATATTGTATACGTGGCACACGGCATTTTCCTTGCTTTATTGCTGGTACGTATTGAGCTATGGGGGGGATTCAATTGGTTATTTTTTAGAAGGTCAATCTTGGAGCGGAAGGTTTGCGGTCGGAACTGATGCAGTAGGTGCGATATCTGCGTTACTTGTTTCAGGTTTGGGGTTATCCATTCTTGGTACATTTTTAGTTTTTAATATTTTCGGGCAAATTGGATTGCTGGCGTTTTGGGGGAGTTTGAGACAGGCCACTATTGGAAAGGCCTGGCGTATACGTGCCTTAGTTACTCTTATCATTTTTCTGCCATCTGTAAGCTTTTGGACTTCCGCTTTGGGGAAGGATGCACTTTCCTTCATGGCCACGGGTTTAGCGCTTTGGAGTTCGCTTAAACTTTCGAGGCGCGGACTATTAATGGTATTTTCCATATTAGTGATGCTGATAGTGCGTCCACATATGGCAGGCATTATGGTCTTAGCTGTTACTGCGGCCTCCCTAGTGGATAGCAGGGCATCGATCATTAAGAAACTTTTTTTGGGACTTTTCGCATCCGGCGCAGCTGTTGCATTGGTTCCCTTTGCATTGCGTTATGCGGGCGTTGGTGAATTAGTAAGTGTGGATACGCTATCAAACTATATAGATCAGCGGCAAAGATATAATACCGAGGGTGGTGGCGGGGTCGATATCGCCTCTATGAGTTTGCCAATGCAAATGTTTACCTATCTTTTTCGGCCGACGTTTTTTGAAGCCCGAAACTTATTTTCGCTGGCTGCAGCGGTTGATAATTTTATTTTGTTGCTATTATCTTTACTCGGTCTCTATTCGCTTTTGCATGGAAGGAAATCCGGACTGAGAGAGAATCGTGTTTTTATGTGGGTTTATGTTTTCGGTTCTTGGTTAATCCTCGCAATGACTACCGCAAATATGGGTATTGCTCTGCGCCAGAAATGGATGTTTGCGCCCATGCTTATTTTTCTTCTGATTTCGGTGATTGGCCGTCGACGTCAGGCCATTTCTAATACAAATAGTGGTTGAATATTCTTCATGGCAACACAAAAAAATCTACTGACTGCTCTCCGTGGCGATCCTAAAACCTGGCTAATCACCGGAGTAGCCGGCTTCATAGGCTCCAACCTCTTGGAACACCTCCTGAAGCTAAACCAAAACGTAATCGGCCTGGACAACTTCGCCACCGGCCACCAACGCAACCTGGATGAAGTCCAAAGCCTTGTTGCTCCGGAACAATGGTCCCGCTTCACCTTTATTGAAGGCGATATTCGCAACGAAGAAGACTGTGCGAAAGCTTGCGAGGGCGTGGATTACGTTCTCCATCAGGCTGCCCTTGGCTCAGTGCCTCGCTCCATCAACGACCCGATCACCACAAACGCCGCCAATATCACCGGCTTTTTGAACATGTTGGTCGCTGCTCGAGACGCCAGAGTGAAGAGTTTCACCTATGCTGCTAGCAGCTCTACCTATGGGGATCACCCAGCGCTACCGAAGGTTGAGAAGAATATCGGTAAGCCTTTATCCCCCTATGCCGTTACCAAGTATGTCAACGAGTTGTATGCGGATGTGTTTGCTACAACTTACGGCTTCAAAACCATTGGTCTGCGTTACTTCAACGTCTTCGGCAAGCGACAAGACCCGAACGGTGCTTATGCCGCAGTTATTCCTAAATGGACAGCGGCTATGGTGAGTGGTGAAGATGTATTCATCAACGGCGATGGCGAAACCAGCCGGGACTTCTGTTTTATTGAGAATGCCGTTCAGGCCAACCTCCTGGCGGCGACGGCTGATGAAACTGCCAAGAATGAGGTGTATAACGTGGCGGTCGGAGATCGCACTACGCTAAACATTCTGTTCAATTCGCTGAAAGAGGCGGTGGCGGAAAACGGCGTGGTGTATCAGAAACAGCTGGTGTACCGCGATTTCCGCCCTGGAGATGTGCGGCATTCTCAGGCAGATATCAGCAAGGCCGCTAACAATCTAGGGTATGCGCCGGAATACCGAATTGTTGAGGGCATTGCGAAGGCGATGCCTTGGTATCTTGGCCACAAAATCTGATATCACCTGTTAGTTAACCTCTGACGTCCATCACATTTGTTAACGGATAAGTTTCATGAAAAAAATCGCAATCATTGGCATCGGCTATGTAGGCTTGCCACTCGCTGTGGCCTTTGGTGAAAAGCGCGAGGTTGTTGGTTTTGATATCAACACTAAGCGCATTACCGATCTTAAAAACGGCGAGGACTTCACTCGCGAAGTTTCTCCAGAAGAGCTGACGGCAGCTCCGCAGTTGTCGTTCACCGATTCTTTGGATGATATTGCCGACTGCACGATATTCATAGTAACCGTGCCTACGCCGATAGATGACTTCAAAACCCCGGACCTCACGCCGCTGGTAAAGGCCAGTGAGAGTGTGGGCAAGGTGCTGAAAGCCGGTGATATCGTGATTTACGAATCCACGGTCTATCCCGGCGCCACTGAAGAAGTGTGTGTGCCGGTGCTAGAGCGCGTGTCAGGCTTGACGTTAAATTCGGATTTCTACGCCGGCTACAGCCCGGAGCGGATCAATCCAGGGGATAAGGAACATCGGGTGACCACCATTATGAAGGTCACCGCCGGCTCTACACCGGCCATTGCGGAGGAAGTTGATGCTCTGTATGCGGATATCATTACCGCCGGCACGCACAAAGCCAGTTCCATCAAAGTGGCGGAAGCGGCCAAGGTGATCGAGAACACCCAGCGGGATCTGAACATTGCATTAATGAACGAGCTGGCAATGATCTTCGCCCGGTTGGGGATTGATACTCATGAAGTGCTGGCAGCAGCCGGTACCAAATGGAACTTCATGCCGTTCAAGCCGGGCCTGGTGGGGGGCCACTGCATCGGTGTGGATCCGTATTACCTGACCCATAAGGCACAGGCGGTTGGCTATCACCCGGAAATTATCCTGGCAGGCCGACGAGTGAACGATGGTATGGGAGCGTACGTGGCTTCTGGATTGGTGAAATCCATGATCAAGGCCGGCCACACCGTCGCTAATGCCCGAGTGCTGATCATGGGTTTTGCATTCAAGGAAAACTGTCCGGATCTGCGTAACACCCGTGTGATTGACGTGGTGAAGGAGCTGCAGGAATTTGGCTGCCAAGTGGATATTACCGATTGTTGGGCCGACAGCGCTCAGGCCGAGCACGAATACGGCGTCAGCCTGACGGCGCAGCCCAGGAAGGGTGATTATGATGGTGTGGTTCTGGCGGTTCCGCACCGGGAGTATGCGGCGATGAGTGTAAGTGATTTGCGGGGCTATCTCACAGAAGGCGGGGTGCTTTATGACCTTAAAGGCGTGTTGCCACTGGGTGAGGCGGACTTGCGGCTCTGATGACATTTCTGCTGATCGCAAGCTTTCCTGATTCGCTGATCAAGTTTCGGGGGCCGTTGCTGCAGGCGTTATTGGCAAACGGCCTGGACGTGCATGTGGCGGCGCCCGATCTTTCCGGTGCGGAAGATATACGGAGTGAGCTGATTGCATTGGGTGTTACCCTGCACGAAGTTGGACTCAAGCGAACGGGCACCAACCCTGTTGCAGATTTGGGTACCCTGGCTGAATTGTGGCGGCTGATGCGCCGCGTTCAGCCGGATTACGTATTGGGCTATACCATCAAGCCGGTGATTTACGGTTCTATTGCTGCTTGGCTTGCGGGCGTTCCTAATCGGTTTTCTCTGGTTACGGGCCTCGGTTATGCTTTTACTGGTGAGGCCTCGGGTAAGCGCGGCTTGTTGCGGGAACTGATCCAAAGATTGTATCGATTTGGGCTTTCGAAGAGCCATAAGGTGTTTTTCCAGAACCCGGATGATCAAGAATTGTTTAGGCAGCTTGATTTGCTACCGGCTGATATCCCCTCCTGCGTTGTGAATGGCTCCGGTGTAGATGTTGCGGGTTATTCGGTGACACTTCTGAGGGACAAACCATCGTTTCTTCTGATTGCCCGCCTGTTAGGCGATAAGGGTGTTCGTGAGTATGCGATGGCAGCCAAAAAAGTGAAGCTGCAGCATCCTCAGGTGAGTTTTAAGCTTGTGGGGTGGATTGACGATAATCCAGATGCTATTGGCCAGCACGAACTGGATGAGTGGGTAAACTCTGGCACACTGGAGTTTCTGGGCAAGCTGGCCGATGTGCGCCCGGCCATTGCGGGCAGCAATGTTTATGTACTGCCGTCGTACCGCGAGGGTACCCCTCGTACGGTGCTGGAGGCCATGGCCATGGGCCGGCCGGTGATTACCACCGATGCACCCGGCTGTCGTGAAACGGTGGTGGATGGTGAGAATGGCTTTCTGGTGCCTGTACAGGCGGTTGATGAACTAGCAGCCGCTATGATTCGGTTTATTGAAGAACCGGAGTTAACAGCGCGTATGGGCCAGCGTTCCAGGCAGATTGCTGAAGAGAAGTATGACGTTCATAAAGTGAATGAATTTATGTTGAGTGAGATGGGGATTCAGTGATCAAGCGCACTTTAGATGTTCTGGTGTCGGTTGCGGCGCTTGTGGTGTTATTTCCGGTGATTGCCGTTGTCGCCCTGCTGATCCACCGCAAGCTTGGCACACCAGTATTGTTCCGCCAAACTCGCCCCGGTAAAAACGGAAAGCCCTTTCAGATGGTGAAGTTTCGCACCATGATGGATGCTGTGGATGCCCAGGGTAATTCACTACCAGATTCAGAACGGATGACTCCGTTTGGCCAATTCCTGCGTTCAACCAGCCTGGACGAGTTGCCAGGTCTCTGGAGCGTGCTGAAAGGCGATATGAGCCTGGTAGGCCCCCGCCCTCTGTTGATGGAATACCTTCCGCTTTATTCCAAAGAGCAGTATCGGCGCCATAACGTTCACCCGGGTGTAACCGGATGGGCGCAGGTGAACGGTCGCAATTCCATTTCCTGGGATGAGAAGTTCAAGTTGGATGTATGGTATGTGGACAATTGCAGCTTGTGGCTTGATATCAAGATATTGTTTCTTACCGTCAAGAAAGTTCTGGTGAGAGATGGCATTAGTGGTGAAGGCGAGGCCACGATGAGCAAGTTTACAGGCCGTTCAGATTCTTGAATCTGGCACCTCTATCTTTCTAGTACTTTCTTCGGTCACAACACATGCGTAAACGTTTAGCCATACTAGGAGCCAGTGGCCACGGAAAGGTGGTCGCAGATGCCGCGGAAGCGTCAGGCTGGCAAGAAATCGTATTCTTTGATGATGCCTGGCCATCGGTTTCAAGCAACGATCCTTGGGCTGTAGTTGGTACCACAAGCGATCTTTTAGTAAACCTGAGTGAGTTTGATGGTGTTATCGTGGCTATTGGTAGTAATTCTATCCGACTGGAGAAGCTGGAGTTCCTTATCGCCAAAAAAGGCAGGGTTGTTTCAATTGTGCATCCAAATGCCACTATTAGCGCCCATGCGTCATTGGCTATTGGCAGTGCGGTTTTCGCTGGTGCCGTAGTGAATGCAGGAGCTACTGTTGGTGAAGGTGCTATTGTGAATACGAATGCCGTTATTGAGCACGACTGTGTTTTAGGGCGTGCGTGCCATGTGAGCCCGGGCGCGGTTTTAGCTGGCGGGGTTGAAGTTGGTGATGCGGTTTGGGTTGGTGCCTGTGCGAGCGTGCGACAGCTTATATGCCTGGGCGATAACAGTGTCGTTGGCATGGGAGCAGTTGTAATCAAAGATGTTCCCCCGGGTGTAACCGTTGTAGGAAATCCTGCCTGTCAGATTCCCCGTTAATTTCTGGTTCCCCTTGCCATGCTCTTAATATTTTGTCGTTTAAGGACGAAATTATGCTAAATATTCCTTTTTCACCTTGGCCGTCCTTCACTCAAGAAGAGGCCGATGCTGTTTCCCGCGTACTTTTATCCAACAAAGTGAATTACTGGACAGGCCAGGAGTGTCGGGAGTTTGAAAAGGAATTCGCTACATTTTCAGACAGCGAATACGCCATTGTGGTTGCTAACGGTACGGTCGCTTTGGATCTGATTTTACATGGGTTGAGTATTGGTACTGGCGATGAAGTAGTAGTGACCTCGCGTACTTTTTTGGCATCGGTATCCAGCATTGCGCTGGCCGGCGCGGTTCCGGTATTTGCCGATGTTGACAGAGACTCTCAAAACGTAACTGCTGAAAGCATTGCTGCTGTGGTGACTGAAAAAACCCGCGCAGTGATTTGTGTGCATCTTGCAGGTTGGCCCTGCGATATGGATCCGATTATGGATCTGGCCGCGAAACATAATCTGTTTGTGATTGAAGACTGTGCTCAAGCTCATGGAGCCCGTTACAAAGGCCACTCTGTAGGCTCTATTGGCCATGCCGGTGCCTGGTCTTTCTGTCAGGACAAGATCATGACCACCGGTGGTGAAGGTGGCATGGTTACCTGTAACGATAAAGAGTTATGGTCGCAGATGTGGTCGTTTAAAGACCACGGCAAGAGTTGGAGCGCTGTTTATGAGCGTGAGCATCCGCCAGGGTTTCGGTGGTTGCACGAAAGCTTCGGTACTAACGGGCGCATGACTGAAATGCAGGGCGTGATCGGGCGTATTCAGCTTGCTCGCATGCCGCAGTGGACGAAGGCGAGACAAATGAGCGCCAGTGCCATTTGGGACTGCGCCCGCAGCTTGCCGGGCTTGCGAGTGCCGGAAGTACCCGCTGATATCGAGCATGCTGCCTATAAGTGCTATGTTTTTGTTGAGCCCGGAGTGCTAGCTGAAGGCTGGAGTCGGGATCGCATTCAGAATGCGATTGTAGAAGCCGGTGTTCCATGCTTTTCTGGTTCGTGTTCTGAGGTGTATCTTGAGAAGGCTTTCGATGGGACTGGCTGGCGGCCGGAAACACCGCTGCCAGTTGCCCGGGAGCTGGGGGAGACCAGTTTGATGTTTTTGGTGCATCCAACTTTGACTGATGACGAAATTGATAAGACCTGTTTGGTGTTGACTGAGGTTATGGGGCGGGCTGCGAGTTGAGTTTTGTCTTAGCCCCCCTCTCCCCAACCCCTCTCCCGCGAGGGGCGAGGGGCTAATGATGTTTTTTAAGGATTGAGAACATGTTTAAGAGTTTTCTGGGGCTGCCTCGCCTGCACAAGCGCCTGGTTTCTGTTTCGGTAGACGCACTAGCGCTCTCTTTCGCCCTTTGGGCGTCGTTTGCACTGCGTTTAGACGAGAGTCTCTGGCTACCCAACCGAGGCCAGTTATTGGTCACTGCACTCACGGTCGTTTTCACTTTGGGTGTTTTCGTTCGCCTGGGCCTCTACCGGGCGATTGTGCGCTACATGAGCGACCGGGCATTTCTCACCATTATCATGGGCGTCGGTATCTCCGCGCTCTTGCTGATCATGCTCGGCTATATTCTCCAAGTTCAGGTTCCACGCTCTGTGCCTGTGATATATGCCGCGCTTGCCTTTATTTTCGTGGGCGGCAGCCGAATGAGTGTGCGCATGCTGGTGCATCACACTTCTAACCGGGGCAAGGAGTGCGTAGCTATTGTTGGTGCAGGTGAAACCGGCGCTCAGCTGGCCAAGGCGTTGCAGCAGGGTACTGAGTATCACCCTGTGGTGTTCATTGGTTTGTTGCCCGCGAATCACAAGGCGCTTATTGCCGGCTTACCCGTGCTGGCCCTTAGCCATCTGGAGGAGGCGGTGCGCGTTCATCGAGTAAAGCGTTTGTTGTTGGCGCTGGATGCCGATAAGCAGATCGATCGCCGGCAGCTGCTTAACCGGCTGGAGTCTGTGAAACTGCCGGTCCAAACAGTTCCTTCTATGAGTGAGCTGGTGGCGGGCCAGGCGCGGATTAACGATATTCGCGATCTGGAGCTCGAAGACCTGTTGGGCCGCGATCCGGTTCGGCCAGATAACGCTCAGGTAGCTGCCAGTTTGTATAAAAAGGCGGTGATGGTAACGGGTGCGGGTGGCTCCATTGGTTCGGAGTTGTGTCGGCAGATTATTCATCACCGGCCCAAGGTTTTGGTTCTGTTTGAGCAATCTGAGTATTCGCTGTACGCCATTGAGCGGGAATTGCAGGCTATTAATCGGATTGACGGGCTTGATGTGGAGATTCATCCGCTCCTGGGCAGTGTGGCGCATCGTCGCCGGTGTGAGATGGTGATGCGCAGTTTTGGTATTGAAACGGTTTATCACGCCGCCGCCTACAAACACGTACCCTTGGTTGAGCACAATGTGATTGAGGGGGTTCAGAACAATGTGTTTGGCACGCTGCATGCGGCAGAGGCGGCTATTTCGGCGGGTGTTGAGCGGTTTGTTCTGATTTCTACTGACAAGGCGGTTCGCCCTACGAATGTGATGGGTGCCAGTAAGCGTATGGCGGAGTTGGTGCTGCAAGGGTTGGCGCAGCGGCAGAGCAAAACGATTTTCTCCATGGTTCGGTTTGGCAATGTGCTGGGTTCTTCCGGCTCGGTGGTGCCTTTGTTCCGTGACCAGATTCGGGATGGCGGGCCGATTACGGTGACTCACCAAGACATCATTCGCTACTTCATGACCATTCCAGAAGCCAGTCAGCTGGTGTTGCAGGCGGGCAGTATGGGCCGTGGCGGCGAAGTGTTTGTGTTGGATATGGGCGAGCCGGTAAAAATTGCGGATTTGGCTCGCAAGATGATTCATCTGATGGGGCTTGTGGAGAAAACGCCGGATAAGCCGGAAGGTGATATTGAGGTGGTCTTTACGGGGTTGCGACCGGGGGAGAAGCTGTTTGAGGAGTTGTTGATTGGTGATGACCCTCAGGGCACCTCGCACCCGCGCATTATGATGGCGCGGGAGGTGTCTATGGCTTGGGGCGATTTGGAGATAGTGTTAAGTAAGCTTTCGCGGGCTAGCCAGGAATTTGATTGTAGCCAGATTGTTGAAACGCTTAAAAGTGCGCCGACGGGGTTTACGCCGAATGGGAATGTGGCTGATTTGGTTTGGTGCAATGGCGGCAGTGATTTGACGGTTGCGAATGAGGGGGCGGGGAAGGTGCATCGGTTGCCTATCTGATTGGAGTTCGCAGGGTGCTACCCCCTCTCCCCCGGCCCCTCTCCCGCGAGGGGCGAGGGGAGCTACACACCCGAGAACATCCCGTTCCACCTACTGAAAATCCTGAGCGTGGTATGGTAAAGTTTGCTGAGTCAGGAGGACGCATGGCA
>Ga0307976_1001321_pt1 | contig 11772 bp, 12 predicted proteins | sample OrgLakmetagen919_FD_201836 | JGI IMG/M metagenome (GOLD analysis project Ga0307976, IMG submission 201836) | Saline water microbial communities from Organic Lake, Antarctica - #919 | ecosystem: Environmental > Aquatic > Non-marine Saline and Alkaline > Saline | place: Antarctica: Organic Lake... | reverse complement strand
CTGGCAGCCGACGCCGCAATAGGGGCAGACGGAATCGACTTTGCGGTCGGCGATGGCGGAATCGCCACGGCCTTCGGCATCGATCAGGGTGGCGGGCATCAGCGCGCCGGTCGGGCAGGCCTGCACACATTCGCCGCAGGCCACGCAGGTGCTGTCGCCCATGGGGTCGTCGAAGTCGAAAATCACTTTGGATTCGGCGCCCCGGTGCGCCAGGCCGATCACGTCATTGCCCTGCACTTCCCGGCAAGCCCGCTCGCACAGGCCGCAGGTGATACAGGCGTCGAGGTTGACGTTCATCGCCGAATGGGTCGCGTCATGTCCGTGGGCGTGTGGCAGCGCATCGGACCTGGGTTCGACATGGTGGACCGTAGGCGCTTTTCGATCTGAGCGGGCCGGGATTCGCTGGCGCACGGCACTGGCATCGATGGCCAGTTGGTCGGCCGTCTCCCACAGATGGCTGGAGCGATCCGGGCTGTCTGCGCGCTCGGGCTGGTCCGCCAGCAGCAATTCCAGCACCGCTTTGCGGGCCGCCTGAACCCGGCCGGAGCCGGCGCTGCGCACTACCATGCCGGGTGCGGCCTCGCGAATGCAGCTGGCGGCGAGTACCCATTCGCCTTCCACTTCCACCATGCAGGCGCGGCAATTGCCATCGGCGCGGTAACCGGGGGTGTCTTTGAAGCACAGATGCGGGATGGTCTCGCCGGCGCGTTTGGCCACCTGCCAAAGGGTTTCGCCGGGATGGGCCTGAACTTCCACGTCGTCCAGGGTCAGGGTGAAGCTTGTTTCGGTGTTTTTCATGGCAGCCTCCCTACCCTTTGGCGATCAGATTCTGGCTGGCCAATTCGCTGCGAAAATCCCGCAGCAGGCTCAGCACCGGATTGGGGGCAGCCTGGCCCAGGCCGCAGATTGAGGCATCTGCCATTACGCCGGCCAGCTGCTGGAGCGTGTCCTCATCCCAGGTGTTGCGTTCCAGCAAGGTGAGCATTTTCTCGGTGCCCACACGGCAGGGGGTGCACTGCCCGCAGGATTCATCCGCGAAGAAGCCCAGAAGGTTGGCGGCCGCAGATTGCAGATTGTCCCGATCCGACAGCACGATCACTGCAGCAGAGCCAATAAAACAGCCGTGCTCCTGGAGAGTATCGAAGTCCAGGGGAATGTCGGCTTTACTGGCGGGCAGGATTCCACCGGAGGCCCCGCCGGGCAGATAGGCCAGCAGGCGATGCCCTTCGGCCATGCCGCCGCAGTATTCCTCGATCAATTCGTTGAGGGTGATCCCCGCCGGCGCCACATGAACGCCGGGCCGGGCAACCCGCCCGGACACCGAAAAGCTGCGAAGGCCCTTGCGACCGTGCCGCCCCTGGCTGGCGAACCAGTCGGCGCCCTGTGCGTGGATGCGGGGGATCCAATAAACCGTTTCGACGTTGTTCACCAGGGTGGGCTGGTCAAACAGGCCTTTCTGGGCCACAAACGGCGGGCGATGGCGGGGCTTGCCGGGTTTGCCTTCCAGGGATTCGATCATGGCGGATTCTTCACCGCAGATGTAAGCCCCGGCGCCACGGCGCAGGATGATGTAACCCGGCTCGACGATGCCGGCCGCTTCCAGCTCGGCCATGGCTTGCCTTAGCACCGTGTGCAGGCCGGGGTATTCGTCCCGCAAATAGATGTACAGGGCCTTGGCTTCGACGGCCCAGGCGCCGACCAAAGCGCCCTCCAGGAAGGTATGGGGTTCGCGCTCCAGGTAATAACGGTCCTTGAAGGTGCCCGGTTCGCCTTCGTCGGCGTTGATTGCCGCGTAGCGTGGGCCGGGCTCGGCACGCACCGCCTGCCATTTGCGGTAGGTGGGGAAACCGGCGCCACCCAGCCCGCGCAGGCCGGCCTGTTCAAGTTCTTTGGCCAGGGATTCAACGCTTACCCGGCCTTCGCGGCAATCGGCCAGCAGTCCATAACCGCCGGTGGAACGGTAATCCGACAGGCGTTGCCAGTGAATTTCTTCCGGGTGAATCTGGCCCTGTTCTACCGCCTCACCCACGTTCTGGGCATTGGCACGGCACACGTGATGATGACCCACTTCTACCACCGGCGCGGTGTCGCAGCGGCCCATGCAGGGGGCACGTTTCACCCGCACGGCGGCGGGATCCGTCCCGGCAACCAGCGCTTTATGCAGTGCTTCTGCCCCGGCCAGCTGGCAGGAGAGCGAGTCACACACACGCAGGGTTAACGCAGGCGGCGGCGACTGTTCGTCGTGAACAATGTCGAAATGGGCGTAAAAGGTGGCGGTTTCATAAACGGCGGCCATGGGCAGGTTCATGAAAGCTGCAAGCGCGCGCAACCGGGGCATGGAAAGGTAACCGTAGGCATCCTGCAGTGCGTGCAGGTGTTCGATCAGGCGATCGCGCTCTCGCAATGTCGAGTCGATGCGTTCGTCACCGATCAGGTCCCGCAGCTCGGTCTGCGCAGCTGGTTCCAGTTGCCGGCCCCGAAGAGCAGAACGCCGGCGTTTGACCACTTCTTCGTCTGTGCTCATGGTTTTGTCCAGGCTGCGAGGGTCGCAAGACAGCCCTGTTGGCTGGCCTGACCGCTTTCCAGTTATTGAAGCATATCCTGAAGGGTTTAGACCAGACAGTGAAAAACGGATTGGAGGTGAACCGCTTCCGCCCCCAAAACTTGCGCTTTACCCCCGTTCACGCTATCAAGAGGCAGTTGCCAAAAAATCCGCCTTTCACGGAACCTTTTACGGAAAACAGCTTGCCAATGCCCGCACACCCGGATCATTCGATCGATCTTCAGGAACTGATTGAACACGCGCGCCGTAGCGAGCGGATTGCGCGCACGCTGTTCGACATCGAGGTTGAGGTGATGAACCTCAGCGACAGCACCTGTTTTCTGGACAAACTGGCGGATCTGGTGCGAACGCGCTTCAGGCTTGACTGGGTATGGCTGGTCCTGACGGATATCGAGAATAACGAACGCCTGTGCGCGTCGCTTTCCGAACAGGGCGCACTGGTTATGACACACAGGGTGAGTACCGTGGACTTCATGCGGCTGGTCGGCAATACCCGCATGCCTGCGTTGATCAACAAACCCCAGCGCGTTCGCCAGCTGATACCTGCCGACATTCGCCAGAACATCGGCTCTTTAGCGGCCCTGCCCCTGTTGATGGATGATCGTGTCATCGGCGGACTGGCTCTCGGCAGCCGGGACTCAGAGCGTTATCAACCAGGCATGGAGGCATTCTTTCTGGAGCAGCTGGCGGTGAAGGCGTCGATCGGGCTGACCAGCGTCTGGGCCCGCGAACAGTTGCGGCGCCTGGCCACCCGTGACCCGCTGACCGGGCTGCGCAACCGGCGTGATCTGGACGAGACCATGAGCCAGGAGCTGAGCCGCTCGCAACGCTACGGCACGCCATTGTCGATTCTTTTCATCGACTGCGACGACTTCAAACAGGTGAACGACACCTACGGCCATGACTGCGGCGACGCCTACCTTTGCTTTGTCGCTAACCAGTTTCAATCGTTACTGCGAGAGGGCGATTCAATCTTCCGCTTTGCGGGCGACGAATTCGTGGTGCTGCTGCCCAATCAGGGCCTGGAATCCGCAAGCCGGATTGGTCTGCGTTTTACAACGCACTTTGAGGAGGCTGGCTTTGGGTGGCAGGATAGGCAGTTAAAAGCGTCTTTCAGTTGTGGTGCAGCAAGTTCCGAAGAGGCCGGATTAAGCTCACCCGACAAGCTGTTACGCGCCGCCGACCAGCGGCTCTATGAAGACAAGCACAAACGCAAAACCCAACCCGGTAGCCAACTGCCAGAAGGATGATCCATGCCTGACAAAGATACCCTTGATGCCCTGAAAACCGCTTTTACGTTTATGCCCCAACCGGTGGAGATTAACCGGTTCGAGTACGGAGACGATGCCGACAGAATTCTTGCCCAGGTAAATTTTGTGCGGGAGGTGCTGGTCAGCAACGGCATTGATCCGGAAGAAGTGGCCGGGGAAATCAACCCGGACTCGTCTCCCAACTCCTGTTATTGAAGGCAAACCATAGAGCCCGATTTCTGGATCAGATCCGCATCTGAACCTGACCGTCCCGCACCCTCACCTCAAGCATCCGCATCGCCCGCGTTGCGGGCGCGGCGATGGGCTTTCCGTCGCGAACGTCGAAGGCGCCCTGGTGCAGCGGGCACTCGATGACATGATCGTCGAAATACCCGTCGCATAGATCGGCCCCACCATGAGTGCACAGCGCAAGCGAAGCGTAGATTCCGGTGGGTGTGTCATAGACGGCAATGGTCCGCCGTTCGACCTGGACCCGCGTAACCCAGGCCTTTTCCAGTTCGTCCACCGCGATCACGTCGCGCCAGGGTGTGTCGTTCATGCCCGCGCCTCCTGAATCTGACTCAGGATGTCGATATGCGCCCCGAGATAGCCACGCGGCTCGACATGAACATGGTCGCGAAGCTTTTCATGCAGGCGCGGCAGGGTGTGGTAAGGAACCAGAGGCACGTAGTGATGTTCCGCGTGGTAGTTCATGTTCCAGCACAGGAACCGCCACGGCGCCGAGACCAGGTTGGTGCGGGTGTTGTCACTCATCTGCGCCACGGTCGGGCGCCCCACATGTTCCGTCATCCGGATGAAACGCATCACCGGTTCGCCGAGGAACAGCGGAATAATCCAGTACCAGATCAACTCCCACCAGCCGGTGACCGCCATGCCTACAAAAATAAGCGCGTATAGGCACAGCATCATCCGCGCGTCCCGGAATACCGCGGCATGTTCCTCCTTCGGGATAAAGCGCTTTTCATCGTCTGAAAGCCGCCCCATGGCGTGGCGCGAAATCTCGGTAAATTTGGCCTGCCAGTAGGGAATCGCCGTCAGGTAGAACAGGTATTCACCATAGGTTTTCGGCATCGGGATCAGCTCCGGATCCTTGCCGGTCAGTTGGGTATAGGTGTGGTGGTCGCAATGCTCATACCGAAAGAAGCGGTGCGGCAGCAGGATAATCAACCCGCAGATCTGCCCGACGATATTGTTCAGTTTGCGGGTACGGAACACGGTGTAATGCACGCATTCATGTTGTAGCGAAAAGTGATGAACAAGCATGATGCCCTGCAGAAACATGGCGGGCCAGATCAGCCAGCTGTTCCAGGCAAGCGTGATCAGCGTTGTGGTTCCGGCCAGCACCAGCACCCACAGCGCAAGGTGGCGCAGCGCAGGCACGTTGGAGCGTTGCATCAGGGGTTTCAATTCGTCCCGGGTCAGTTTGCCCTCTTCAAGCGCCTGGGTCAGGGGCGTGGTAATGCCTTGTGTCATCGCTGATGATCCATGATTTGCTCCGGTGCAACGGACCTTCCGGACCGACTTGTATAGCTCAAAATGATGGAGCACCAGAGACTCTCGTTTCAAGCCCCATGCACCGGTAAGGCTTTATGTAATCCCGTCTTGAGTCCTGACGCTGTCCGGCCACAATAAAAAACAGAAATTAACCAAAGCGTATCTTGTCAACCCCCTCAACTGCTCATATCATTCGCAGCCTATATATCCGGCATCTCACCTTAAGGCTCATTCGATGGAACAAGCACGCGAAATCAACAAAGTCGAACCTGAAGACCTTTCCTTCGACGCCGTTGAAATCGCCGGCCTGGTGGTTCCTCTTTTGTTTGCCGTGATGACGATTGTTCTGGTGGCCTTGAACCCGGACCCTGCAGGCACAGCGGCTACCGAATCAAAAGCGCCCCCCGAAAGGTTGGAACAGATCCATCGGCGTTGATATCGTGAGGTGGGTATGGGGCACCGTGCGGCTATTTTTCAAAACACAGATGCCCAAACGCAAAAAGCCAGTCGTTACCGACTGGCTTTTTCTATAATGGTAGCGGGGGGTGGATTCGAACCGACGGCAAACCCCCGGACCCAATTTCTTTGATATGACCATGAAGCGGACCTTTTCAGATCGGGGTCTACCCGATCCGCTATTCGGAAACAAAGCACGCTGAGGTCGCAAAGCGAACATTCAGGTTTTGGAACATCTGCACCGGGGCACTGATCAGACGCAATTGTGTTCAGTTACTCGTTGCCGATAAATCTCGTTTTTTAAGGGCATCCTCGATGCCACCTTCATTGGTGACGTTTTTGTAGCCCAGTGCTTCTAAAGCGTTTTTGGCAACCGCTGCCCGCCCGCCGCGTGCACAATAGAGATGAATCTCTGTCTCTTTATCAGGAAACATTTCTGCTACTCGCTTTCCAACGTCGGTATGAGCAATCAGCAAGTCACCATCGATATGAGTTCTTTCATACTCTGCTTTCGACCTGACATCTATCCACACCGGTTCTCCCAGAGCTGTGGAAGAAAACATAACGAGCGCAAGAAATATCATCGCTCGTTTGGCCTGCCTCCAACAATTCTTATTCAAGATTTGCACGATAAATTCCTCTAGTGTCCGCGTTTCACGTCAAAGTTTTCTCGCTTGGGCTCTCTTTGAATCCCATCGGGCTCCCTCCGTACAAACTCGGTCGCAAAGCGAACATTTTGATCCGAGTCCGGATGCCTCGGTTGTAGGCTAGGGTGTGTCATGCGTATCGGGGCGAGGTTCACGCAAGCAATAAAACCCTCCCAACCGAACCAGTGAATGAGACGTCGCGCTTAAGATTTCTTGCGACGCCTCCAGCCGAAGAGCCCAGCGAGACCGAGGCCCATAATGGCAAGCGTGGACGGCTCTGGGACGGGAGTTGGGGCAGGATTCAGCGCCGCTGCCGAGTCTCGAGAGTTGTTTGTTTCGAAACTATCGGCTGAATACGCGTCGTTAGCGCCAGATTCTGAGAAAGAATACACGTTAATAAAGTACGTGGAGCCGACTGTGACGCCGAAGTTTATTGACTCGCCATCGTTGGAAGTTGCAGACGATGCCAAGACACTGCCATTTGATCCGACCAAGCCAAGATCGATATCCATTAAGGCGTTCGTAAAAAAGATGCTGACGGAAAGTTGTCCATCGGTGGGAGCTGTCCAAGAATACCAATCAACCGGATCAGCCCCGCCGCCCTCGCCAAAATCTTTACAGGCTGAAAAGTCCACCGACAATGCGCAGGAGCCCTCCAGGGTCAATTCCGTCAATCCGATAAAGTCGGCACTCGATCCCGGACCATTGACGTCCATTGTATACATGACACCGGCGTGCACGCCTGATGAGATCAAGAGCAAAAATACCGCTCTAAGAACCATCCCGTTAAGTTTTTTCACTACGTCTACTCCCTCTGCTTTGGCGCTTCTCAACAAGCAAAGGCCGTTAGCAAGAATGATGCCCGTCTAAATTTTGATAGTCCTGATAAGCAGATAGCGCTGACAACAAGCCGAGGAAAAAACTTAGAGTAAAAAAATTCGACACTCACAGGTCGAACATTACCAACCTAATGTTCTGAAAAACGACTGCCTCGCCGAGGGCCTTGGTCGCAAAGCGGACATTCAGAACGATCACAAGGTGGACAAAGCGGTCCTTTTTATAGGGTAAGCCTGTCTCTCCAAAAAGAATGCGGTTACGAAATCGGCGGAGCATTCAGGGTGTTTCGTCTTACGCCAACCTTCTTTTTATAGCTGTCCATGGCAATGAGGTAGAGCCCGTCAGCAAAATGTCAGGTACGTGCAACATCAAGCTCCGCCTCAAAGCCCTCCTGCCGCCCGGTTGCCGGCGATCGCAAATGCAATGTCATTCCGGCACCTGTAGCAATCGCGTCCGCAATGGCCAGGCCCAGGCCGGAACCGGCGGCATCCGTTTTTGAGCGGGCAAAACGGTTTCGCAACAGGACGAGTTGATCTGGTGGCACGATGCTACCGCCATTGCTTACCCTCAACGAACCATCGTCGGACATAGTGACCTCCACTGGCTGTTTCCTGGAGCCATGTTTGAGTGCGTTCTCAATAAGGTTGCGTAGCAGGATAGCAAAGGCGTCGGGATCCAGAAGGGAGTTCACCTCACTCTCTGGCACGTTCAGAACAATCCTTCCCGGTACCTGACTCTCAAAATCCCCAACAATCATCGTCAGTATTGGCACAAGGTTGTGCGGGGTCTGCGATGTTGCGCCACCTCCTTCTGCCTTTGCCAGTTCGAGCAGCTTTCCGGTCAGTAGTGACAGACTGCGCAAAGCTCCCTCAACCTCGGCAACATTGCTCTTCAGTTGATCACTTTGGACCTGGGTTTTCAGCCGCTGCACTTTGGCAAGCGCTGTTGCCAACGGTGTCCGCAATTCATGGGCACTGTTGGCGGTAAAACTCCGTTCTGTCTCAAGAGCACGGTGCAGGCGTTCCAGCAACCGGTTGACGGCAACGGCGATCGGCTCAAATTCTGCTGGTAATCGCCCCCTCTCAACGGGGGAGAGATCTCCGACACCCCGGGTTTCTATTGATTGCCGGAATTCGACCACCTCGCGCAGGGAAAGCCGAACCATCCACCAGACACCCATAAGGCTGATCGGGATCAGGATGATCAAAGGCATCAGCAATGCCAGCCCCGCCTCCAAAGCGGATTTGCGACGGTGAGCCAGGGGTTCGGCTACTTCAATATAGAGGGTATCGCTGACGGCAGCGGCGCCGTATATCCGGTGCGTCGGTGTATCTGAAAAACCTTCCTCTGGCAGTTTTCCAAAAACATCGGGATCGGCATCGTGAGACTGGAGCAGAAGGTTTCCTTTTTCGTCCCGGACCAGGTACGTGAGGTATTCGTCATGGTCTTTAAGCGCCGGGGCTGTTTGATTCCCGGTGCCAGTTTCCCGGTTCAGGATGTCGGTAACGGCCAGCGGAAGAATGCGTTGGGCTGTTTCCTGGAGGGCACTGTCGAAAACCTCGTTCATTTCGTGCTGCGCCACGAGACCGGAAGCGGTAACGCCCAGGAGCCAGAGCAGGGTGACGCCGAGTGTAAGGCCGACGCTCAGGCGTTTCTGTAAGCTGGTTCTATTGGTCATGTGTGTCCAGCCGATAGCCCATGCCCCTTATGGTTACGATGGCGTCCCGCCCCAGTTTTTTCCGCAAACGGCTGACATAAACCTCAATAGTGTTACTTTCAATTTCTGCCCCGAAGGCGTAAAGACGATCCTCCAGTTGAGATCTTGATAATAGCATTCCGGGGCGTTGGATAAAGCCCTCGAACAGCGCCCACTCCCGGGCAGTAAGCTCCACGGGCTGGCCGTTGCGACTGATGCGGTGGTCACCAAGATCGACCTCCAGGTCACCCACCCGTATCAGTGGGTTCGGATTGCCCCGGTAACGGCGGGCGACCGCCGCCACCCGGGCGGACAGTTCAGAAAGATCAAAGGGTTTTACCAGATAATCGTCGGCGCCGGCGTTCAGCCCTTCAATCCGGTTAAATACCTGATCCCGGGCGGTAAGGATGATCACCGGTGCCTTGTTTCCGGCTGTCCTCAGCTTCCTCAAAAAGCCGAACCCATGGCCGTCCGGCAGAATCAGGTCAAGCAGAATCAGGTCGTAGGCTGTGGTCTGAACACTCACTTCGGCAAAGCTCAGTGTTTGCACCCAGTCCACCGCGTGGCCGTCCTCCGCGATCTGATCCCGCACCGCCTCACCAAGCCCCTCAGTATCCTCAACCAACAGCACTCGCATAGTTAACCTCCGATCCAGCCCTGGGAGAAAGATACTACAGCCGGGACCTGACAACAGCCTGAACAACCCTGGGCGTTGTGTGAGTCTCCACCGACCTTCAGGTGACTGTCAGGTTTGGACGTTAGCCTCACTTCTACCATTCCAGGTGCCGATCGGAGGAAACGTCATGATCCGGATAATTTTACCTTTCATTGTGCTGGTTTCCGGACTCTGGGCCTGGAGTCTCGCCGCAGGCCCGGGGGCGGGCTCGCCATGGGCGGTTTATGAGCAGAGTCTTTTACTCAGTGGGTGGTTAGCCATCGCGTTGATGTCGCTGGCCATGATGCTCGCGCTGCGTCCTGCATGGCTGGAACGACCGCTCGGGGGGCTGGACAAGATTTATCACACCCATAAATGGACGGGCATTCTGGCCGTGGTATTCGCCGCCGCTCACTGGTTGATCGAGATGGGTGATGACGTCATAGAGTCCATTTTCGGGGAAGCTGGTGACCGGTACGAGGCGCATTACTCAGGGTTTATAGACACCATGCGCGATACCGCCGAAGACATTGGCGAGTTCGCTATTTATCTGTTGTTCGCCATGTTGCTGATTACCCTGTGGCGCAAGTTCCCCTACAAATACTGGCGCTACCTGCACCGGGCTATGCCCGCGCTCTACCTGTTAGTTGCCTTTCATGCAGCGTGGCTCGCTCCGCTGCAATGGTGGCAGCAGCCGATTGGTATGCTGATGGCCATTCTGCTTACCGGGGGCAGCCTCGCCAGCGTGCTGTCCCTGGCTGGCAGAATTGGTCGCCGCCGCCAGGTCCAGGGCACGATCACCGGGATCAAAACCCCGGCTCACGATGTTACCGAGGTTACCTGCCATCTGGGACCGGCATGGCGCGGACACCGTGCGGGACAGTTTGCCTTCGTGACCTTCAGCACTTTGGAAGGCGCCCATCCATTCACCATTGCAAGTGCGGATCGGAAAAATGGCACCGTCACATTCCTCATCAAATCGCTCGGAGACTTCACCCGTAATCTCAGCGATAAAATCAGAGTAGGACAAACAGTGAAGATCGAAGGCCCCTATGGCCGTTTTAACTTCGACCGAAAAAACCGCAAAGCCCACCAGATCTGGATTGCCGGCGGCATTGGTATAACCCCGTTCCTGGCCCGGCTTGAGGCTATTGACACGCACACAGCGGCGGCACCGGAGGCAGACCTTCACTACTGCACCCGAAATGCCGATCAGGACCCGATGGTGAAGCGCCTCAGGGACCTTTGCCGGGGTTTTTCCGGCATCAATCTGCAGATCCATGACAGTAGCAAGGGTGAGGTGCTCTCGGCAGAGAAGCTGTCTAACGGTGGGCCCTCGGATACTGGCGCAGAAGTATGGTTCTGTGGCCCGGAAGGACTGTGGCGGGCGATCAAACAGGGGTTGCAGTCAGCGCCCTTTCGACTGCGGCGATTCCATAAAGAGGCATTTCAGTTTCGCTGATCTTCAGTAATCAGAGTCGGCCACGTTCAGGCCAGTGTCAGGAAAACCTCATAGAGTGTTCATTGTGGATTTAACAGGAGAAGTATCATGAAGACCAAACCGGTGATTTTGAGCCTCGCTTTATTGTTGGTGGGTACTCCACTAATGGCTGACGACGATTGTGATGATCCGGTGGCCAACTGGCAGCCCCGGGAAAACCTCCGCCAGAAACTGGAAGGCGAGGGCTGGACGGTATACCGCATCAAGGTGGATGACGGTTGTTATGAGGTAAAAGGCCTGGCGCCTGCGGGTTTCAGCGCAGAGGCGTCTTTTGCACCAGCCTCCCTGGAACTGATGGAACTGGAACGTGAAGACGACGATGACGATGACGACGATGAGTACGACGATCACGGCTACGGCAACCAGATGCGGGAAGGTGTTCAGGGCAATGGCCAGGCGCCAGCTCCAGGCAACGGCATAGTCAAGGGTCGCCCTAGCGTAACGGTTGAATAACCCGTCAGTTCTTTCTTTCTGCTTTTCAGGCAGTTCCCGTTTTTACCGGAGACACGATATGAAAAAGATCCTTTTTGGGGTTCTGGGGATTATCCGTCCTAAAAAGACATAAACCTCTACAGCCTATATCAGTCGTGGCCTTCAGAGGGGTATTAACTTAGATATCTCCACTGTTTTCAGTAATCGGTCGCATTATTTC
>Ga0307976_1001306_pt1 | contig 11839 bp, 9 predicted proteins | sample OrgLakmetagen919_FD_201836 | JGI IMG/M metagenome (GOLD analysis project Ga0307976, IMG submission 201836) | Saline water microbial communities from Organic Lake, Antarctica - #919 | ecosystem: Environmental > Aquatic > Non-marine Saline and Alkaline > Saline | place: Antarctica: Organic Lake... | reverse complement strand
TGGAGCCTGGTGAATCAGTTTAATCAGCGAGTCATCAGCCGACGGGTGACCCGTGCCGAGTCACGCCTGCCAGATGATGATGATGACACACGCCTTGAGCGTCGTCAGGCGCTGCGCAATCGTGTTGCGCTGCGCGTGCTTGATCAACTGGAAGCCATCTCGAACGAAGATCTCGCTGACACTGGAAACGCACCCTCGTGATTTTTTGCGTGCGGCTAAGAGCTACTTGCCTGGTAATGGTAGATCCATCATGAAATTGTCAGTCCAACAATTGGCGACTCAATTGTCTCAACCATTGCCAGCCATAATCTGGCTCAGTGGGGATGAACCATTATTGGTATTGGAAGCTGGCGATCAGGTCAGAGCAGCAGCACGGCAGGCAGGCGTCAGCGAACGGCAGGTGTTTCATGCCGATGCGCAGTTTGACTGGAACCAGCTGTACCATGCGAATCAGTCTATGTCGTTGTTTGGTGACCGGCAGCTGCTTGAGCTGCGGTTGACCGGCAAGTTGAATGATGCCGGCCGAAAGGCGCTGGTGGCTTATGCCGGGGACGCCAATCCGGATAATCTGCTGCTGATAGTGTCCGATAAAATTGAGGCGGCACAGAGCAAAGCCAAATGGTTTACCGGTGTGACTGATGCTGCCTGGTGGGTTCCCATCTGGCCGGTTGACCGGCATCAGCTACCGGCCTGGCTGCGCTCGCGTTTGCAACAGCAAGGGTTGCAAATTGATGACGATGCACTGGCATTGCTGGCCGATCGCGTTGATGGCAACTTACTCGCTGCCCGCCAGGAGATCGATAAACTGTTGCTGGTGAGTGACAGCACTCAACTGACGCTGGAGACCGTTGTTCAGGCCGTTGCGGACAGTGCCCGCTATACAGTATTTGACCTGGCAGACGCTGTTTTGAATGGTGATCTGGCACGCAGTCAGCGCGTACTGTCCGGGCTTGCGGCTGAAGGCATTGAACCGCCCATTGTGCTGTGGGTACTGGCCAGAGAGTTGCGCCATCTGGTGCAACTGGCTGACGCTCAGGTGTCTGGTCAACCGCTGCCGGCTGTGTTCAAACGTCTGCGCATCTTCGACAAACGCCAGGGTCCGTATCAGGCTGCCTTGCGACGCGGTGATACAGGCCTTTGGCAACGCTGCCTGATTATTTGTGGCGATGTTGATGCAACAATCAAAGGACGAGCTGCAGGCGATCCCTGGCATAAACTCAGTGCACTGGTGTGTGAGGTTGCTCAGCCTGGTGTTGTGCCGGGTACCTATTGAGCCCTGCACCGGATTAATAGCGTCTGTCAGTCGAGTTGAAACCCTATTGTCAATGCAAGTTGGATGGTTTCATTTACGCAACAGTAACGACTGCTGGCATTAACACGGGCCAAAGCCGCCATAGCTGCTTTATCAAAAACTACCCGTCGAGCGGGTGTCAGTATGTCGACTGTAAATTGCCCGTTTGGGTTCATTTCAATGGTAACGTCCAGGTTGCCCTCCCAACCCCGTCTTCGCGCAGATGGTGGGTAACTCATCTGTTTGTATAGAGCTTGCTGTAACCAAAGCTTTATTTCACGCTGGTGTTGTTGAACGGATGTTACGTTCAATTTCGGTTCGGAATGGGTCGCCTCTTTTGAGCGCCGAGCCGGGACTCGTTCAGTTCCCGAGTGGTTGACAGCAGTTTGCATAGGTACAAACTGTTCCTGTTCCTGTTCCTGTTCCTGTTCCTGTTCCTGTTCCTGTTCCGGCTTTATCGTCCGTGTCGGCGCCGTTGCAGATACGGGGAGCTCATTTGTGGTGTCAACAACCGGGATTGATGGTTGTGACTTTTCCACTTTCTTGGCAAGCGTATCTGGCTGCTGTTGGGCTGCTTGTTCTTCGGCGATGGCACTATCGACTGTGGCAGATCTGGCAGCTACCAAGCCCAGGGTAATCGTATCTTTTGAGTCAATCCCGAACTCCTCGGTCCAGCCAGGTAACCATGCGATCAATGCAGCGTGAGCTGCGATCGAAATAGCGATGGCTACTGGCCAGACCTGTTTCATGTGATGCTCACATCCGGTCTAACATCAGAAGTGGTACTCGGCCGATACCTTGAAAGTACGGCCAGGTGTGTTGTAGCTGGAGTTTGTGAAACTGTCGTAATTCGTAACGTAGTTTTCATCCAGCACATTATCAACCTGAGCCGTCAGAGTGCTGCGTCCATCTAGGCGAAACTGAGTCCCCAATCCCCAAACAGCATAGTCACCCAGAGCTTTTGTGCCATTTTTTCGACCGCTTTCAGCTTGCAGGTCGGTATCAAATTGCCACTGTCCGTACTGATAAGCTAGAGCTGCAAAGGCGGTCCACTCAGGGCGGTTATCCAGTCGGTCTTTATCGTCGTCCCTTGCATCGGTGAGGGTCGTATTTAGCGTCAGATCAACGTTGCCGATTTGTTGGGAGATGTCCAGTTCAAGACCAAGAATGCGAGCTTGCGCAATGTTTGCTGCTGTGAAGGTATTTGGATCAGTACCAATCAAATTGGTTGTGTCTGTTTGGTAGGCACTGATCCGCCATTCACCGCCCCGGGTAAATTGGCGCAATGCCAATTCAAAACTTTGTGACTCCTCTGGCTTAACATCTTTGTCGCCATAGTCTGGGAAAAATAGCTCGTTAAAACTGGGTGCTCTGTAGGCCGTACCGACTGTTCCGATAACCTCGAGTGAATCTGTCAGAAAATATGAGGCACCAAGACTTCCTGTTGTAAAGGTGTCATAGGCGCTGTTTTGATCGACACGAAGGCTGCCCTGTAATCCGATGTCGCCAGTCTGAATGACAAGGTTGGTAAACAGACCCGTGTTAACACGCTCATTGTCATCATAGTCTGTCGTTGATTCCAGCTCGACTGCATCGACATCTACACCGGCTGCTGCAGTCACATCGCCGAAGGTTCGCTCAGCCATTGCAGTGACTGTATAGCCTGTTGTTTTAAACTCACTGTCGTTGGCAGAATCGTTGCCATCACTGTTGACGCTGTCGTCAGTATACCGGCCGACTCGCGAGGTGATTCGAGTATTTCCTGATATGTCATAGTCCAGCGAAAGTGATGAGTTGGACAGGTCTGTTTGGGTCTGCCAATCGATTTCAGTGCCACAGGGTATTGTGGCGAAACCGCTGTAACAAACCGAATCGTAATCGGCTTTACTGCTGGACTGTAGATGATTAATGCCCAGCAATAGATCATCAGTTAACCGGGTATCGACTGAAAGATTTCCTGAGAATTGACTGAAACCATCGTCGTCTCTGTTCGAGTCGGAGGTTAGGGTGGTGCTGTCAAAACCATCGGTGCCGGTATAATAAATATCGGCGGTGGCGCGTGTTTTGTCAGTCGAGAGGTCAAAGCCTGCGCCTAATCGACGGTAGTTAAAACTGCCAACACTGCCAGACACATAGACATCATCTTCGGCTGCGCCAGGTGATTTGGTAAACACTTGAATAACGCCACCGATACCGTTGGCGCCATACAGGCTGGATACCGGGCCGCGGACGATCTCAATGCGTTTTACATTTGATAATGGGATGCTGGAAAAAGAGGCTTGTCCAACCGTTGCACTGACCGAGGGTATACCGTCGATTAAAACAAGCACCTGACTGCTTGAGGTGCCTCGCATAAGGACATTGCTGGTTGCCCCCAGGCTGCCTGAGTTAACCAGACTGACACCGGATAGACGGCTCAGCAAGGTACCAAGATCGGCATCCTGATATTGCTTCAGGTCCTCTTCGGTCAATACTGTTACGGCTGATAATGTTTGGGTAATGGGGGCTTCATATCGATTTGCAGTTATGACAACGTCTTCTGCGACGGTTATCGACGGCAATAGCGATAGTGATGCGATGAGTGTAAAACGTTTCATTGAGGTTCCTTTCGTCATTCATGTTGGATGAATAAACGAAGGGACAATGTTAGCGGCTGACACACGGGATCAATAAGACCGACATAACGGACTCACAAACCGATTTATCGGTTTGACCGGATGACAGAACTCCACTTTGTTGCCCTCCGCAACAACAGGGTATTCAGTCAAAGGCCGGTCTCCGGGCTTGAGGACGTGAAGTGATTCGATTGAATCTCATCTTGCTTGGCGCCTTCCCGCTTTCGCAGTGGCTGAATGCCTTGCTCGTCCTGTTACCGTTGCGGGGGCAGCATCAGGTTTTCACTGATTTCCCGTACACCACTAACTGTCTGTTTAGGACCAGCATCATAGAGGGCTTTCTGAAAGGGGGCAAGTGACGTTTAGGTCGCTTGCCCGGTTGCGATGTTCGGCTCTATTTATTCATAAAGGAACTATACATCCAGACTTCTTTTTCCTGCTCGCGGATGTAGTCGCTCATCAATGCTGCGGTGCCTTCATCGCTTGTTTCCTGAGCGCCAGCAAGTAGCGCGCGTTGTTTGCCGATCATGGCCTGATAAGCTTCAAGAATGTGGCCGATGGCCGCGCGGCCATCCGTTACCTGCGTTTGTTCCTTGATGCTGGCGTCTTCCAGGTATTTACTGTAACTGTGAGTCGGCTCGTGGCCCAGTGTCTGCACCCGTTCTGCGACTTCATCAATTTTGGTCAGCAAATTGATATATAGCTCTTCAAATTTCACGTGCAGTTCAAAGAAATTCTCGCCTTTGAGGTTCCAGTGGAAACCACGGGCGTTCATATAAAAGACCTGATAATTGGCCAGAAGCTCATTCAAGCCGGCAGCTAGCTTTTTCGCACTGGCTGTGTTTAATCCAATCGCATTGGTACCCATAAGCACCTCCGTTGACAATGAATGAATAACGCTAGCGTCTAACAAGTAATAGGTGTGGGCGATTGAAAAGAGTTAAACCCCATGATAGTTATTTAGTATCAACTCTAATGTATATGTAGCTTGAGTTAATCGGTGAGAATGCTTACGCCAGATTCTTACCAGTCTGGGTTCTGGGTTCGTCGTATATAAGTGCACTGCCGATTCTGTGCTTGTTATAAAGGGCTGCAATGGCCTCATCGAGCAGTATCAGGTATTTGAGGTCTATCGGATGGATATCGACCCCCCGACGTTCACATTGCGTTGCCGCGTAGGCGTGTTTGATAACCATGAAAGGCGTGTGATCTTGCTGCCGAAGGTAGAGCGCAAGAGCTTGTTTTTCCTTCTCAGTCAATCCGTCTATAAACATGTATTTCTGTCGACACCATAATATGAAAAGCAGAGTAATATGAATGATCCTGGCAGCCTAACACTGTGATTGCGTCGAGAGTGAAAGTGTGAGGCAGGTCATAATATAGCAGTAATGTTGTCAAAAATATGGCTTAAATGCACAGCGGTTCATCTAGCCACGGAGGGCGCTGTAAAGAAAGACGGTAAGTAACAGTCTCCTTACTATAATTTAGGTGGCCAGCTAACCCGTTTCATAAAACACCCTCTGCTCGCTGACAGGGGCGTTGGTTTGACCCGAACCCATGACTACCTTTAGTAGGTTGATGAAAAAGGCTTCCTGCCTTTTTCAAAACACGAAAACCAAACAATGTGATTTTTAATTTTCTCACAAAATCAACGACTTACCAGTCGCCGATTTTGCCAGGACATCCGAAATGTCGGACCACATGTCCTAGTAGCAGGCGTCCGAAATTCTGTGAATTTCAACAGCCTGTGAGACCATCAGGCGCCGACAAGATCACGCAGCACGTAGTGCAAGATACCGCCATGGCGGTAATATTCCCATTCAACAGCGGTATCGATGCGTACTCGCGCCTCAAAGGAGTGCTCTGTGCCATCATTGCTGGTGACATGCACGGTTACCTGTTCAGGTTCACCTTCGATGGCCTGGACGGCAAAGTGCTCCTTTCCTGTCAGGTTAAGACTCTGAGCGGATTCACCTTCCATGAACTGCAATGGCAAGACACCAAACCCGACCAGGTTTGAGCGATGAATACGCTCATAGCTCTGGGCGATGACCACCCTGACACCCAGCAAATTGGTCCCTTTGGCGGCCCAGTCCCGTGAAGAGCCGGTGCCATATTCTTTGCCTGCAAGAACGATCAATGCCGTGTTGTTTTGTTGGTACTGCATCGCTGCATCGTAGATGCTTATAACCTCGTCAGTCGGGAAGTGCTTGGTCCAGCTTCCCTCCGTGCCTGGAGCCAGTTCGTTACGCAGGCGAACGTTGGCGAAGGTGCCGCGCAACATGACTTCGTGGTTACCCCGGCGTGAGCCATAGCTGTTGAAATCTTCAGAGCTGACACCCTGTTCCTGCAGATAGCGACCGGCGGGGCTGTCGGGTTTGATGGCACCCGCGGGTGAGATGTGATCTGTGGTGATTGAGTCACCGACCTTAACCAGACAGCGTGCCTGGCTGATCCCACCTGGGGCCTCAGGCGTGCGCGTCATGCCCTCAAAGTAAGGGGGCTGTTTGACGTATGTTGAGTCAGGCCAGGAATAAATTTCATCGTTTGGTACTGGCAAATCCTGCCAGGCCTGTGTCCCGGCGAAAACGTCGCTGTATTTTTCCTGGTACAGGCCTGAGCTAAGGGCTGTTCTGACGGTATCGGCAATGTCATGCTGGCTGGGCCAGATGTCTTTCAGGTAGACAGGCTTGCCTTGTTTATCGGTGCCCAGTGGCTCTTTGGTGAGATCGACGGTCATTGAACCGGCCAGTGCATAGGCAACCACCAGCGGTGGCGAGGCCAGGTAGTTGGCGGGTACATCCTGGTGAATACGACCTTCGAAGTTGCGATTGCCGGACAGCACCGAAGAAACCGTGAGGCTGCCGGCCCTGATCGCATTCTGGATGGCCGGATGCAGAGGGCCGGAATTGCCGATGCAGGTGGTGCAGCCGAAGCCGACAATGTTAAAGCCCAGCGCTTCAAGAGGCTTCAGGACACCGGCCTTTTCGAGGTAGGCCGGAACCACCTGAGAACCCGGGGCCAGAGAGGTTTTTACCCAGGGTTTGACGGTTAATCCTAGTTCGTGGGCTTTCCTGGCGACCAATCCAGCCGCGACCATTACCGCCGGGTTGGATGTATTTGTGCAGCTGGTAATGGCAGCAATAACCACTGCGCCATGCTTAAGTAATTGTTTGTCCCCGTCTATCTCGTACTCAACCGCACCCCGGTCGTGAAGATTGACGCTGTCAACGGCCGTCTTGCCGCCTTCGCCTTCAAAACGGCCCTGCTCTGGTGTCTTGTCAGTGGTGATGGTATCGGCATCGTCTATCAACAGCTGGTTAAAAGCAGCGCTTGCGTCAGTCAGTGCGACCCGGTCTTGCGGGCGTTTGGGACCTGCAATGCTGGGCACGACGGTACCCAGGTCAAGGCTAAGGGTATCGCTGTAGTCGGCCTGAGCGGCGCCTGTATTGCGCCACATGCCCTGGGCTTTGGCATAGGCCTCAACCCGGTCGCGAACGGACTGGTCGCGTCCGGACAGTTCAAGATAACGCATTGTCTCGGCGTCGATCGGAAAGATACCGCAAGTGGCGCCGTATTCGGGCGCCATATTGGCAATGGTGGCACGGTCAGCCAGCGGCAGATTATCGAGACCGTCACCGTAGAATTCAACGAATTTTCCAACAACACCTTTCTTGCGCAGCATTTGAGTGACGGTTAGCACCAGGTCGGTGGCCGTTGTGCCTTCCGGCAATTGCCCGTTAAATTTAAAGCCTACAACTTCAGGGATCAGCATGGTGATGGCCTGGCCCAGCATGGCGGCTTCAGCCTCGATGCCCCCGACGCCCCAGCCAAGAACGCCCAGACCGTTGATCATGGTGGTGTGGGAATCGGTACCAACCAGGGTATCGGGCAGGGCCCAGGTTTGACCGTCTTTTTCTTCTGTCATAACGACGTCGGCCAGATACTCCAGATTGACCTGGTGCACGATGCCGGTGCCTGGTGGAACGACCCGGAAATTGGAGAATGCTTGCTGCCCCCAGCGTAAAAACTGGTAGCGCTCACCGTTGCGTTCAAACTCACGTTCAGTATTTTTTGCCAGCGAGTCGGCGTGGCCATAAAAGTCGACCATAACAGAGTGGTCGATCACCAGATCGACCTGGCTGATCGGGTTAATCAGCGCCGGGTCGCCACCGAGATCACGCATGGCAGCGCGCATGGCAGCCAGGTCGACAACAGCAGGTACGCCGGTAAAGTCCTGTAACACCACACGAGCTGGCGAGAAACCAACTTGATGGCTCGGTTCTGTTTTGGCATCCCACTGGCACAGTGCCCTGATATCGGCAGCAGTGACATTTTTGCCGTCTTCTTTGCGCAACAGATTTTCCAGAAGAATTTTCAGGGAAAACGGCAGACGGCCAATGTCATACTCTTTAGACAGGGCGTTGAGATTGTAGTACTGATAGTGCTGATCGCCGACAGTGAGCGTATCCTGGGTATTAAATGAGTCGGTCATGGCACCTCCAGAGTAAATTTGTTAATAACAGCCTGTAACCTTGGCACATTCAGGCAGGATTTCCACTATAAAATCGATTGAGTTTGACTATGTCTCTGTCTTTGTCTTCGGCTGGGTGTCTGTTCACAATACTTTGCTTTGCAGTCAGATCACAACGTCAGTCGCCACGCGGCTGATAAGTGCAACGCAGATGCAGGAGATCAATCCCGCCGGTTCTTGGCTTCAATCCAGCGGCTCATATACTCGGTTGCACGATGTTTCGATTGCCAGAGGATACGCCCCCAGAGATTACGATGGCGGATGTCAGCCAGGTTGTCGTGAAGGTTATGCAAGGCATCGATAAAACCGGGGGCGTGATCATCTCTCAGAAACCCGGTTCTCAGGGCCTGTAGGCCGCAACGTTGGACTTTTTGCCAGTTTTCCGGGCTCTGGTACAGCCCGACCAGTGTTGCTGCCAGTTGGTCCGGATCGTCACTGATTGGATAGCCCAGCGCATCGGGGGCTATCATTGACTCGGCGCCGATCGGTGTGGTGACCGTTGGTGTGCCGGTTAGCCAGCCCTCCAGTATCTTGCCTTTCTGACCTGCACCAAAGCGCAATGGTGCGACATTCAGGCGGTAGCGCGACATCGTTTCCAGTGCATCATCACAGCGTCCTTTAATAAAAAACTTCTGTTTCGGTGCATGCCACTGTTGAACGGTGTGATCGGCGTAGGCCCCGTAAACATGGCATTCGGCGGCCGGTAGCTCGCGCCTGACCTTTGGCCAGACCGCCTGTTTGAACCAGAGTACGGCATCCTTGTTGGGTGCATGTTTGAAACCGCCGATCATCATCAGATGCTGGCGATCGTCGTAGGTTCGCCATGCTTGGGTATCTGGAAGTGCCGGGATCAGGAATGGCAGATACAACAGTTGCTCTACAGGCAGGTTAAAGACAGATGTCAGCCATTTGATTTCGACCTGTGAAATCATCAGAACCCGGTCACAACGAGCCATAGCCGCCAGCTCACGTTCAGCGGTTGCGGTATAAAGATCCGGCAGTCGGGGCGGGGCGGAGCCATCGCTGGCGTCAAATTGGCGCACAGCGTGTTGACGCGCCTCACGCAAGGTATGGAAGTCGCTGGTATCGAGCAGGGTCGCGGCGTCAGGGCAGTGTTCCCGGACTCGCCAGCCAAACTGCTCTTCCATGACAAAGCGGTCGTAGACTACAAGTTGCGGCTTCAGTGTAGCGATCCACTGGTCGAAGGCGGAGTCGTTAACGGCAACACGGTGCGGTGTATAAGCCATATCCGGCAAGTCTTGTTGAAACGGCGTTGTTTCAGCCGGGCTGGCAATATGGATCTGGTAACCGGCCTGATGACACAGATCCATAAGGTCCAGTGTTCGGCGTCCGGCGGCTGTTGATGCGGGTTCCGGCCAGTTTTTGGCAATGAGTAGGGCACGCATACTTGAGAAACTACTTGAAGTGCTGGTCATCTATTGTGACAAACGCTCACTAAACTAAGACGGAAGCGCGAGGGTAAACGCGGTACAACCATAGGTCCAGTGGTGCATCAGGATGGTGGTCGATATGAAACGTCTCTATTATCTCGCGGATGATATTGATCACGCTGAATACATTGCCAACGAATTGGCGCATTACCCATCACACCACGCTCACGTTCAGGTGCTCAGCCTTGATGAACTGGGTTTGTCTACCCATCAGTTGCAGAGTGCGTCTTATCTGGCCCGGGTGGATGTTTTACATCGTGGCAGGCAGGGTTTTGTTCTTGGTTTGGTACTAGGGTTGCTGACGCTGTTTGCGTTGCGCAGTTTGGGCCTGGCACCCATAGACAGCAGCGGTCAAATGGCACTGGTGGCGTTGTTTAGTCTGATGCTGGGCTGGGCCGGGTGTCTGATCGGTCTGAATCAGGAAAATCACCATCTGGCCTGCTTTCACCAGGATATTGAAAGCGGCCGCACCTTGTTGATGATTGATGTCAGCCAAAGTGAGGTCGGCAAAGTGAAGGCGATTGTCGGACATATCAAACGCAATGATCTGTCGGGTAAGAATTCGTTACCGGTATACGCGGGCGAATCGCAAAGCCTCGCGCTGTAACCCGCGGGAAAGCATTCCGGAAAACTGACAGCATCGATTATGGCCGGAGCCGCGATTCTGCCGGTTTTCCAAAGAGCCATGCAATCAGTCTGCGATCGGACCGATGCCTACTTTCTTGCGTACATCGGCCATCAGCGGTGCTGAGTAGTCTCTCGCTTTTTCGGCACCCCGGGCCAGGATCTCGTCCAGTTGCGCTGGGTCATCCATGAGCAGGTTGTATGTCTCACGCTTGTCTTTGAGTTCTTCATTCAGTAGCTCAAACAACACTTTTTTCATCTCGCCCCAGGCGATGCCATTGGCATATTGGGTACGCATGTCAGCGATCTGCTGGTGCGACGCGAAGGCAGAATAAATATCGAACAGCGCAGAATCGTTCGGGTCCTTGGCTTCACCCGGTTCCAGCAGGTTGGTTTTGATCTTGTTGATCAGTTTTCGGAATTTTTTCTCAGCTTCGAACAGAGGGATGGTGTTGTTGTAGCTCTTGGACATTTTGCGACCGTCCAGACCGGGCAGAATCATTCCGGATTCTTCGATCACAGCTTCAGGCAGCGCAAAGGTGTCGCCATAGAGGTAATTGAAACGCTGAGCGATGTCCCGGGCCATCTCAATGTGCTGTGTCTGATCCTTGCCGACGGGAATTTTCTCACCGTTAAACATCAGGATATCGGCAGCCATCAGAATGGGGTAGCTGAACAAGCCCATGGTGATGCCGCGATCCGGGTCGGCGTTATTGTCGTCCAGGTTGCCCTGAACTGAAGCCTTGTAGGCATGTGCCCGGTTCATCAGGCCCTTGGCGGTAACCGTTGTCAGAACCCAGGTCAGTTCAGTGACTTCCGGTACATCGGTCTGGCGATAAAAAGTGACCCGCTCCGGATCCAGGCCGCAGGCAAGCCAGGTGGCCGCAATGGCTCGCACCGACTCCCGGACACGCTCGGGTTCCTGGCATTTGATCAGGGCGTGGTAGTCCGCCAAAAACAAAAACGATTCAGTATTGGCATCGCGACTGGCTTCGATGGCAGGGCGAATGGCCCCTGCGTAGTTGCCCAGATGTGGAATGCCTGTGGTGGTAATGCCAGTCAGTACGCGCGTCTTGCTCATGGGATGATTCAGGTCACTTGTTGGAGGCTAAGGTTAACGTCGAAAAACAGCGGCAACTTTACCGAAAGCGGGTCGGAAAATCGAGTATCAGGCAGGAAAGTTCCCTCTGCGCGGGCAGAGGGAGGGAGAAAACAACGATCAGGTTGTTTCCTTTTCGTTTTCTTTGTCGCCTTCCTCTTCCGTGAGCCAGGCTGGAATGTCTTCTTCTTCGCTTTCCTCTGCCTTTTCGGGCGGCATCAGATC
>Ga0307976_1001272_pt1 | contig 12035 bp, 9 predicted proteins | sample OrgLakmetagen919_FD_201836 | JGI IMG/M metagenome (GOLD analysis project Ga0307976, IMG submission 201836) | Saline water microbial communities from Organic Lake, Antarctica - #919 | ecosystem: Environmental > Aquatic > Non-marine Saline and Alkaline > Saline | place: Antarctica: Organic Lake... | reverse complement strand
CCCAATGGCCTTTTTGAGATTAAGACCATTTTAAATGGTAAAACGCATTTTGAAGTGTGTTTTGATAAATTTTCTTTTGGTGAATCTGGCTATATCAACCGCTTTATTGATTTTGCTTTTTATGCCAACCACAATCAACGCATCCAGCAATTGTTTAAGCAAAAAAACAATCCACTGAGCTTAATTAAACAAGCCGAAAAAGATGGGGTCTTGACTATTAAGGAGGATTATGATTATTCTTATAAAATAAAAGCCCTCGATTTTAAAGGTAATGAAACCATTATCAACGTGCCAATTACTGTAAAAAAAATGGAAGATTCAGTGATGCAACATCCTGAACCGAAGAAAACCCCTTATTTTGCAACCGCAGATAATGCTTCGGTTTTCGAGGTTGAGGATTTTGATATTTACATCCCTAAAAATGCGCTTTACGACGACACATATTTAAAAATTGATCCTCATTCAAATCAAATTCGTGTAGGGAATAAAAGTATTCCCCTGCATAAAGATATGACGATTGGTTTCAACGTGAGTCAATATAATAAAGCTGATAAACAAAAACTTTACATTGCACGAATGAGCGATTGGGGAACGCCATATTATAGCTCAACTTATAAAAAATCAAACCGTTTCACCACGCGAACGGATGATTTTGGAACATACCGTTTGGAAATGGACACCATAAAACCAGAAATCCGTGGAGTGAATGTTTACGCGGGAAAATGGATGTCCAAATACAATCAATTAAAAATAAGCATTGATGATAAAGGCTCTGGAATCCGCAGTTATCGCGGGACTATCAATGGCGATTTTATCCTGATGGAATATGATTATAAAACGCACCGATTGACTTATAATTTTGATGATAAAGTAAATACTTCTGAAACAGAAAATAAATTGACCGTTATTGTCGTTGATAAAGTTGGGAACACGTCAAAGTTTAAAACCACCTTCTACCGAAAAAATTGATCTCTTGAAAAGAATTTTATCTGTTATCCTTTTTTTATGCTTGGCTCAAATCACTTTTGGGCAAACTGCCAAAATAAACGGTTTGATCTTTGATGAATTTCAGAATCCCATCAGTGATGTTTCTGTTTCTTATCAAAACAATGGAACACAGACCAATTCAAATGGTTTTTTTCAATTGCAAATCCCGGCCAACCAAGAAATTGAGATTACAATTTCTTATGTGGGCAAGAAAAAATCAACATTTAGGGTCAAGCTAAAACCTGGACAGGTCAAAGAAATCAATCCTGTTTTAAAAACATCTGTAGAGCAGATCAGCACGGTGGTCATCACCAAACAGCGCAAAAACGTTTCTGGACTCACTACGATAGATCCCAAAGCCGCCCGAAAAATCCCGGGCGCCAATGCCGGAATTGAAAACCTTTTAAAAACCTTGCCGGGTGTCAATTCAAACAATGAATTGAGCACGCAATATTCAGTGCGCGGGGGCAATTATGATGAAAACCTGGTTTATGTCAATGGCATTCAGATTTACCGGCCGTTTTTGATCCGCTCAGGACAGCAAGAAGGCTTGAGCTTTGTGAACACTGATTTGGTGCGGAATGTAAAATTTTCAGCGGGGGGTTTTCAGGCGAAATATGGCGACCGTTTGTCATCGGTCCTGGACATCACTTACCGTGAACCAAAAGATCTTGGCGGATCAGTAAACCTCAGCTTCCTCGGCGGGCGCGCTTCCGTTGAAGGATCTTCAGAAGATGATAAATTCACGGGCATCTTTGGGGTTCGCTATCGAAACAACCAATTGTTTGTCAACTCAAAAGATACCGAAACCAACTTCAAACCGCGCTTCGCCGATGCACAGACCTATTTAACCTATCAATTTTCAGATAAATTTCAATTGGGTTTCCTCGGGAATATCAGCCGCAATGAATATGATTATGAACCTTATACAAGGGAAACAAATTTCGGGACTTTACAAAGTGCTAAAAAACTACTGGTTTTTTATGAAGGAAAAGAAGAAGATTTATATCAAACTTATTTTGGCGCCTTAAAAGCAACTTATGACTTTACCGATAATTTCACCGGAAAATTAATTGGTTCCGTTTATCACACCAATGAACAGGAATATTATGACATTTTAAAGCAATACCGCCTGGGCGAAGTCAATACAGATTTGGGCAGTGAAGATCTCGGTAATGCGGAATTCACACGCGGCGTAGGCTCGCAATTTGAACACGGCCGCAACAAACTCGATGCCTTGATTGTCAATGTGCAGCACAAAGGGAATATCTCAGCCGATAAACACAATTTTAAGTATGGTTTGAAATACACGCACGAAGACATCCGCGACAGGTTGCGCGAATATGAAGTGATAGATTCCGCCGGATTTTCCATAAGGCCGCCCCTTCCGGAATTTAGCAACGACCAGCCTTATAATCCTTATGACGGCCCCATTGAACCATACCAGAATTACCGCGCTGACAACAACACAAAAATTAACCGGTTTAAAGCCTTTGCGCAATGGTCTTATAAAACTGAAATCGATGATGATGAATTATTTGTAAACGCCGGGGTGCGCACGCAATATTGGACCGTCAGTGGCGAAAATATAAAAACCGAGAATCATCAAGTTATTAGTCCGCGGGCCCAAGTGGCCTATAAACCCGATTGGAAAACCGATATGTTGTTCCGTTTGTCGGGAGGTTTTTACCATCAACCGCCGTTTTACCGTGCCTTGAGGGATTCTACCGGAACTGTGCGGCCAGAAGTTGAAGCCCAACAGTCAATTCACATTGTCGCGGGAAATGATTATAGTTTTGAACTGGATGGCCGACCGTTCAAATTGACCACCGAAGCCTATTATAAAAGCTTAACTGACGTGAACCCTTATACTTTAGAAAACGTAAGGATCCGTTATGAAGCAAAAAATAATGCCAAGGCCTTTGCTTATGGACTTGATTTGCGCTTGAACGGTGAGTTTGTTCCGGGATTGGAAAGCTGGGTCAGTGCAGGTTATTTGAGAACGGAAGAAAACATAAATGACCGAGGCTATATTCCCCGGCCCACCGATCAACGCTTGAAATTTGCGGTACTCTTTCAAGACTATGTCCCAAAATTTCCCAGCTTGCAGGTTTATTTGAATATGGTTTACAACACTGGCCTTCCCGGTGGAACGCCTAATTATGCCGACCCTTATCGATATACTTCACGGCTTCCAAGCTATTTTAGGGCCGATGTTGGGTTTTCATATTTAATTGTCGATCCCAATAACCCTAAAAAACGAAACAACTGGCTAACAAATTTTGAATCCTTAAATATTGGTTTTGAAATTTTCAACTTATTCGACCGCAAAAATTCCATTACCAGTACCTTTGTGCGTGATGTTCGAACACGAAATTTCACGCAGATTAAAGATTATCTGACCACGCGGGTTTTCAATATCCGTCTCGGGATGGAATTTTAAGTCACTAAATCATTCAATTTATTTTCAATGGAGGTAGCGGTTGTGGTTTTAAATTGGAATGGCAAGGATCTTTTGGAAAAATTCCTACCTGCATTAGTTAAATACTCTTCTGAAGCCCAGGTTTATGTCGCTGACAATGCTTCCACCGATGATTCAGTGAACTCTGTGCGTCAAAATTTTCCAACTATAAAATTAATTGAAATCCCTGAAAACCTCGGTTATGCCGGCGGCTATAATTTTGCGCTTGAAAAAGTCCCCGAAGATTTATTTATTTTATTGAACAGCGATGTGGAGGTCACTGAAAACTGGCTCTCCCCCCTACTCGATCATTTTGAGAAAAACCCAAAAACGGCTGTTGCCCAGCCAAAAATCAAAGATTATTACAAGCCCGATTATTTTGAATATGCCGGAGCCGCCGGCGGTTTTATTGATTCGATGGCCTATCCATTTTGTCGTGGAAGGATTTTCCAGGAAATTGAAAAAGACACGGGCCAGTATGACGATGACTGCACGATTTTTTGGGCGAGTGGGGCTTGCTTGTGTATCAGAAAAACTGTTTTTCAAAAAGTGGGGCGTTTAGATGAAACCTATTTTGCGCACCAAGAAGAAATCGATTTATGCTGGCGTGTTCAAAGGGCGGGTTATGAAGTCAAATATCTCGGGCAAAGTCAGGTTTTTCATATGGGCGGGGCTACCCTCTCCTCGCAAAACACCAAAAAAACATTTTTGAATTTTCGGAATTCACTTTTTAACCTTGCCAAAAACAAACCGGCAGTGGCCGCGTTTTTTTCTGTATTTGCCCGTCTGATTTTAGACAGCGCTGCTTTTTTCTATTTTTTAATTGAAGGAAAACCCAAACACAGCTGGACAGTTATTGAAGCACATTTCAGTTTTTATCGGAATTTGCCAGATATTATCAAAAAAAGAAATATATTTAAACAAAAATTCAGGCCTTCTTCCCGCGTGGGTTGTATTATTTGGCTCTATTTTTGTGTCAGGAAAAAGCAATATCGCCAATTATAAAGGCGTTATCAAGAAAACAATTGGAAAATCAATCAAATTAATTTTTATGAAAAAATCAGTTTTGTTCCTCTTTTCCGCAGTGATCGTTTTATCATCCTGCGTGTCGAAAAAGAAATTTAAGGAACTCAAGGATCAGCAGCGTCAAACTAAAAGCGAACTCAAAACAGCCAACACAAAACTTGGGCTTTGCCGAGGGAAATTAGATGGTATAAAAGGTCAAGTTAGCAATCTCAAAAATACTAATAGTGCATTGCTAAACAGTCAAGGTGATCTGGCGACACTTTCCAAAAAAGGGGCCGAAAACCTTGAACGCTCTTTAGAAAGCATCAAGGAAAAAGATCTTAAAATCCAGTCGATGCGCGACGCGATCAATAAAAAAGACTCTGTTACATTAGCCTTGGTCACAAGCTTGAAAGGTGCACTTGGCAATATAAATGATGAAGACATTCAGATCAATGTAGAAAAAGGCGTTGTTTTTGTTTCCATTTCTGATAAACTTCTCTATGATAGTGGAAGTTATCAAGTCACTCAGGAAGCCCGCAATGTTCTCGGCAAAGTGGCTAAAGTAGTTAAAGACAAACCAGATTTTGAATTTATGGTCGAAGGTCATACAGATGACGATTCCATAAACACAAACTGCCTTGAAGATAACTGGGACCTCAGTGTTCATCGTGCGACAGCGATCGTCAGGATTTTGCAGGATGAATTTGGCGTCAAACCTTCTAGAATGACCGCTGCTGGACGTAGTGAATATGTTCCCGTTGCCAATAACAGTTCAGCTTCTGGAAAAGCGAAAAACAGAAGAACGCGGATTGTTGTCCTTCCCAAACTCGATCAATTTTATAATATGATTGAAGAAGGAATGAAAGAGGCTGAAGAAAAAGCCAAGAGATAGTCAAAATCACTTGTTGATTTTAAAGCCTTCCCCCAAGCAGGCTTGGGGACGGTTTTTTTATGTTTTACAGTCACCTGAAACTGAAAATAACGTATTTTTGCACCGATGAAAATTTCTGATAAAACCTTTAGAAGGAGTATCCGCACAGCGCTGATTTTAGTTTACCTCGTTATTGTGGCCGGCGCTACCGTGCGAATGACCGGCAGTGGAATGGGCTGCCCTGATTGGCCCAAATGTTTTGGATATATAATCCCACCCACTGAACACGCCGAATTAGAATGGAAGCCTATAAATGATTTTGACCAAGGGCAAGTTATCATAAAAGACAGTAAATTATTTGTCGCGCAAACTGATTTTAAGACTGAAAATAACTTTAAGCCCGAAAATTGGTCGGTTTATAAAGAACACGATTATGCCACATTCAACCCATCGCATACCTGGACGGAATATATCAATCGGTTGTTTGGTGCCCTCGCGGGATTGGCCGTTTTAATAATGGCCATTTTATCACTTTTTCGGGAAGACCGCAAAAGGCGTATGATCGCGTTATCCTGGATTTGTGTTTTTTTAATGGGTTTTCAGGCTTGGCTCGGCGCTCAAGTGGTTTATTCTGTTTTAGAACCTTTAAAAATAACCATACATATGATTGCCGCATTGGGAATTGTCGCCCTGATTTTGGTGATTTTATACAGCGTAAAGAAAAAGACCGAAACACCAAGGACAGTTCCGGCACAAGCCCAAACCTTAGGTCTAATTTTCCTCATTTTGATTCTTGTTCAAATTGTTTTGGGCACCCAGGTCCGGCAATTTATTGATGCACAGGTTGACAAGTTCGGTTATGACCAGCCACAAAAATGGCTGAGCCCTGAACCGGTTGTTTATATGATCCACCGCACTTTTTCAATTGCCATTCTCTTGTTTGCCATTTTGAGCCTCTGGCAAAAACGCCGCTATGGTTTGAATTTCAAAAGTGTGAATTGGATTTTTATTTTGGTTTTACTTGAAATGGCCACTGGGATTTTAATGGCTTATGCCGATTTCCCGTTTTCTAGCCAAGCCCTGCATTTAGTGCTCGCCAGTATTTTATTTGGAAGTGTTTTTTACTGGGTCCTTCAGCTATTTGAAAATGACTTTGAACATAAAATTACCTAACTTTGCAATCAACAGAAAAAAAAATGTGATGGTATATAAATTTCGAATAGTCCTCGATACTTTGAACGATGTTTTCCGCGATATTGAAATTGAAGCCGATGCTACCTTGGAAGATTTACACAATGCAGCTGTGCAAGCATTTGACTTTCAAGGAACTGAGATGGCATCATTTTATTTGAGCGATGAAAATTGGAACCAAGGTGAAGAAATCTTGCTCTTTGACGTCAGTGAAGGAAATAAATCGGTGCGGATGATGAATGATACCGCCATAGATTCCGTGGTTTCTGAAAAACAGACCAAGTTGATTTATGTCTATGATTTTTTCAATATGTGGACGTTTTACGTCGAACTGGCTGATAAAGGCGAAAAAGAAATGGGGATCAATTATCCAAATTTAATGTATTCCCACGGCCATATGCCCGAAAACCCACCTGAAAAGAAATTTGAAGCTGACAAAGAAGACCTCGAAGATGATCTGGATGACGATGATCTGGGCTTTGAAGATCTGGACGATATGGATTTTGACGATCAGTTGAATTGAATTTTTTGAATCAATTTTCTTAGTGATTAATAGATAATCAAGAATTAAAAAATTCTTGGTTTTTAATCCCTTCAAAATTGCACTATTAGATTATTCTGTAACGAAAAGGCGCTTTATACGTTAAAAGGTTATATCAATCAACCTAAAAACGAAAAATATGTCATTTTGGACACCTTTATTATGGTTTGCAATAATTCTTCCCTTACTTTTAATTGCCCAGTTCACATCTAAAAAAACCAATCCAAAATACCTTTTCCTCTTTGTAGTGTACTTTTTAGTTGATGCTTATTTGCAGTTTATTGGCGGTGATTATATCAATCTGGACTTTTTAAATTTGCAGTGGAATTGGGCCGGAAAAGTGTTGAGCTTGATTTTGAGTATTAGTTTTATCCTCTTTCATTCCAAGCAAATTAGGCGTGATATTGGGTTTACCACAAAGTTCAATCGAAAAACATTAAGCTTCGGAATTCTTATATTTCTTGGGTTTCTCGCTTTTGATTTTATTTTTAAAATGATACTTTTTCCAAATGGCGGTCAATTTGATCTGGAAAACTTTTTGTTTCAAGCCACAATGCCGGGATTAGCTGAAGAACTGGTTTACCGCGGAATACTTTTATGGCTTTTGAGCAAAGCCTTTGTTCCCACCAAAACAATTAAAGGCGTTCAATTTGGCTGGGGTTTTATCATCATCACCTTTCTTTTTGCCATGATTCACGGCGTTGGGCTGACTGAAAATTTAGAACTTAAACTCGACATTGTCACTATACTTTACCTCTTCCTGATCACCTCTTTAAGTGTTAGTATACTGCGTAAATTTTCAGGTAATTTAATTTTACCTGTTTTAGGCCACAATGTTGTAAATGTTATGAATGCAGTTATCCGCATTTTATAAATGAAAGCCTTCAAATCAAAATTGAGCAATGTTGATAAAAATTTCAAGCCGCCCGCTCAATTTAATATATCTTTGAAAATCGAAATTTCAATCTTATTGATTGTAGATTATCGGTTCGCTTTCGCGTAAAAAATAAAGAAATACCTATGCTAAACCTCTATAACACTCAAATTGAGTCGCTTTCCATTCACCGCGTGGGAAATAAAAGCCGCAACGAAAGCTTTTTCCTTTCTAAAGATCCATTGGAACTAAACGATGAACTGGCTGCTTTGCTGAAAGAATATTTCCTAAAACCCTTTCGCGATAAAGAGCAAAATTTTAATCAGTTTGTGCACGATGTCGATCTGGAATTTCACGAACTCTACAATGCCTCAAATGATATTTTCAACAATCCGGGGAAAACGCACGAGCAATCCAGGAAAATTGCCAAGATCCTCTTTGAACAATCCGAGCATCCACACATCAAAAGCGGGGAACTCTATGTCGTTTATTTTGATAATATCCTGATGGACAATGAACGTCTCGATGCCGTGGGGATTTTTAAGTCGGAATTAAAACACGAGTTTTTACAATTCAAAGAAGAAGATGAAAACCTGGAAGCTATTTTGCGACAAGGAGTGAATTTGAACAAACTCGACAAAGGAGCCTTGATTTTCAACACAAACAAGGAAGAAGGTTTTAAAGTACTTTCAGTGGATTCAAACCGCTATGACACAAAATATTGGCGGGATCAATTTTTGAGCATTGACCTTTTTCACGATGAAAATTTATACACTAAAGAATACTTGCGTTTTTGTAAAGATTTTGCCAAAGATGTTGTCCTTCCCGCTGAGGACAAGCAACAGGAAGTGATGTTTATGAACCGCGCCGTCAACCATTTTGCCAAAAACGACGATTTTAAAGAAGAGGATTTTGTCAATGACGTGATCGACAATCCAGAGCTCAGACCAGAATTTGAAAATTATAAAACCGAGCGCGCCCCAAATTATAAAATTGACGATTTAACGGAATTCCCCGTTTCAAATACTGCCGTGACCGCTGCGCGAAAGAAAATCAAAAGTGTTATAAATTTGGACACAAATATGCAAATCAAATTGGATTTTGTCAATCCCGATAGCGCCGAGAAGTTTATTGAAAAAGGTTGGGACCCCGAACGCGAGATGTATTATTATTTGGTTTATTTTAATAAGGAAGAGAAAAATTAATTTCTTAGTAAATATAATATAGTAGACCCCAAAGGTTTTTGAAACTTTTGGGGTCTGTCTTTTGTTTGAAAAATGCTTTGTTTATAATTGACTACAACTTGTTATAAAAACTATTTTTATTTGATTATTGTATAAAACTCACCCGATCCATCATCTAATGGTGGAAATATTTGTTTACCGTTTAACCAAAGTTTTTTAATAATAGTCAAATTATCTGTTCTGCGAAATTTAGCTTTTATAGTATCGGTATCGGCCTCATTCCATTGAATATAGGTAATAGGTAAATCTTCGTTTTTAGCATGATTCACCCCGACCGCTATTCTATATTCGTTTTTGTGTTTAAAAATTTCAAAATGTCGTGGATTATCCAAGTTACCTTCAAATACTTCTTCGACATTACCATTGATTTTATAAAAAAGTTTTATGTCCGATTCTTTATAAGCATTCGGATTCTCAGGATTTAACAGATCATTTCCATCATTATCCCGAACTATAAAATCGTAGCTGGCATCAAATACAAATTGGTTTTGCTCGGCGTCATCAGTAGAGCAACTGCAGATAAGACACAACATAAAAATTGATAGTATAAATTTCATAATGTATATTTTATTAAAGATACTGGTCAAAAACGACTTCAGCTATTAATCGAAACATATATTAAGGGTAAAATTAAAAAAAACAAGAGCAGCCAAATCAAGTTCGTGTTAATTTCAGATTGATTATTGGATTTTAATATTCGTCAAAATATCTTATTTTCGTTGACCAGTACCGCAAAAATTTATTTTCAATTCAATCTAATATTATTGTAATCAAAATCCTGACCTCGATTTTTTCTACTTAAATTATGCTAAAAAATATACATCACGCGGGAAAATGCACCTAAAATCCTGAATTGAGACTGCCTGAAAGGAACAGGCAGTTTCAAGTTGAAAGATAAAATTAAAGGCTAGATTTAAATTTCCACATTTTTTCAGCTTTAACTCACTCAAAAAACTATTAATTTCGCCAAAATGCAAGGACTTCAATATCTTCCAGACGTTCTCGAATGCGGCACCGATGAAGCCGGTCGCGGTTGTCTGGCCGGTCCGGTTACCGCTGCTGCAGTGATTTTAAAACCCGGGTTTCAAAATAAAACCCTGAACGATTCAAAGCAGCTCAGTGAAAAATCGCGGGACGAATTGCGCCTGATTATTGAAAAGGAAGCATTGAGCTTTGCCGTGGCCCACGTTGACCATCAAAAAATTGATGAAATTAATATTTTAAACGCATCCATTCTCGCAATGCAAATGGCGATCGAACAACTCAAACCACAACCAGAACACATCGCCGTGGATGGAAACCGGTTTAAGCCGGTCCAAAATATTCCGCACCAATGCGTGATTAAAGGCGATGCCAAATATATGAACATTGCGGCGGCTTCTATTTTGGCAAAAACTTACCGGGATGAATTTATGAGAAACTTAGATCGAGAATTTCCTGATTATGCCTGGAAAAAGAATAAAGGCTATCCCACTAAAGAACACCGCTCGGCCATTCGGACAGCTGGCACAAGCCCTTATCACCGAAAAAGTTTTCAGTTATTGCCAAAGCAAATCAAACTTGAATTATAGGCACTTGGATTTTACCTTTATTTGATTGAAATACTTAATTTTGCCGAAAATAACCTTCCCTATGAAAAAATGCTTCTTCATCAGTTTGGCATTTCTCATTTTTGCCTGTGAAACAGAAACAACTCAATCAACTGAGCTTTTAAATTTAGTTCCCACCGAAACAGCGGCAATTTTAAAAAGCAATGGTTTTACTGAACTTCAGCAAGAATTCCAGAGCCTAAAATTAGTTCAAAATAATAGCAAATTGCCTTTCGTCAAGTACTTGAACGATCGCTTTTCGCGTTTTGAACACTTTCAGATTGACGGGAAAAGCTTGACATTATTGCGACAAATTGGTTCTAAATCCTTAACCTTTACTGTTTTGTCCAAAAAAGAAAATACAAAGGTCAACTTGAAAGCTATCCCCAATAAAAAAGTAGAAGAATTCAAATATGATTCATTTTTAGTAAAGCGTTACACCATTGATGGAAAGGTGAGTTTTTCAACCACTGTGCGGGGTGTAATGGTGATGAGCACATCTAAAATCGTTGTGGAAAATATCATCAGGATTTCAAAAAATAACCTCAAACCCGAAAAAGGCCTGAAAAAAATTTATCAGGCTTCTGGAAATGAGACTTCGCTCCTACTCAACCACAAGGCTTTTCAGCCAATTTTAGATCGATTTGCGCCTAAAACAGACTTGTCACTTTTTAAAAATTTCAGTGATTGGACGGTTTTGGATTTATCTTCCGAAGATCAGGACCTTAGCCTCATCGGTGTGAGTCAATCTTTTTCAGATAAAGCAAAAAGCATTGAATTATTTGAAAGCTTATCGCCTGAAAAAAATGAGATCGCTAAAATCACGCCCTTGAACGCCAATGGTTTTTATTCCTTTACCTATGCTGATTTTAAAGGCTTACAGCAAAATTACAGGCAATTTCAGGTGGTCCCTAAAATCTCCGAAAACTGGGAAAATATTTTTGAGCTCGGTACTGAAGTTGGACGGGTTTATACCGAAAGCGGTGATTTGACAGTTTTTAACAGTGAAAAACCTACTAAAACTGAAGAACAAATTCAAAAATTAGGCGAAATAGCCGATACTTATCGCAGTAAAAAAATTTTCAAATTAACAAAGGGCATTTCTTTCAATAGCTTTTTTCCAAAATTGATCGGTGAAGGTCAATCTTCTTACTTTATTCAGCTGGATCATTTTTTTATTTTTTCAGGGACGGTCGAGGCCTTGGAAAATTGCATTGCAAATTATCAAAATAAAACCCTGCTTGCAGCCCAACAGGACTATAAACAGCT
>Ga0307976_1001257_pt1 | contig 12172 bp, 10 predicted proteins | sample OrgLakmetagen919_FD_201836 | JGI IMG/M metagenome (GOLD analysis project Ga0307976, IMG submission 201836) | Saline water microbial communities from Organic Lake, Antarctica - #919 | ecosystem: Environmental > Aquatic > Non-marine Saline and Alkaline > Saline | place: Antarctica: Organic Lake... | reverse complement strand
ACGCGTTGCATGAAGTGTTCTTTAGCCGTTAACAATCTGTATAACAGGCACATAAAGGACTTTTTTGAATAACTTAGAATTTTTATTTAATTATCAGTCAGTACTTTAGAAACTAGGAAACTTGAGTAACATAAGTTTCAACAGGCCGTTTGTCTTTGCTGTCCGCGAGCAATCAACCAATACAGTATTGTTTAGCGGTATCATAGAACATCCTGAATATTAAACCTCTGTAAAAGCTTCTTGAATGGCCGTCAGATAAATTTCTTTTGTGGTACTTTTGCAAAAGCATGAGTGATGACCAACAACCATATATGATACCCACCAGCCGGGCCGAAATGGACAAGCTGGGCTGGGAGCAGGCGGATGTCATTCTGTTTTCGGGGGATGCTTTTGTGGACCACCCTGCTTTCGGGGCCGCGGTGCTGGCCCGTATGCTACAGTCCGACGGCTTCAAAGTGGCGGTAGTGCCACAACCCAACTGGCGCGACGACCTCAGGGATTTTAAAAAGCTGGGAAAACCTGCTCTCTTTTTCGGCGTCACCGCCGGAAACATGGATTCCATGGTCAACCACTACACCGCCAACCGGCGCCTGCGCTCTGATGATGCCTACACAGCCGGAGGAAAAGCCGGAGGAAGACCTGATTACGCTACCGTGGTTTACAGCCGTATCCTGAAAAAGCTTTATCCCGAAACGCCGCTATTTCTTGGTGGCATCGAAGCTTCTATGCGGCGCTTTACGCACTACGATTATTGGGGCGATAAACTCATGCCCGGAATACTGAGCACTGCGCCCGCCGACTTACTATTTTATGGGATGGCGGAGTACCCCTTGCTTTATGCCGCCCAAAAAATGCGCGCCGGCGCACCCCTCAGCGAGCTGCAACAATTGCCGCAGGTGCAGTTCAGAGTGCCTGCCGCCCCAACAGAAAAAGAGAACACCCGCTTTTTACATGCTCATGAAGCCTGCTTAAAAGATAAGCATGCCTTTGCCGAAAATTTTGTGTGGTTCGAAAAAAATGCCAACACCTATGAAGGTCAGCGCCTGGTTCAGAAAAGCGGTGCCGGGTGGTTGGTGTCTAACCCGCACATGCCCCCTTTAAGCCAGAAAAAGCTCGATAAGGTTTACAACCTCCATTACACGCGTGCACCCCATCCACGCTACGCTAAAAAGGGCGAAATCCCGGCTTTTCTGATGATACGCGATTCTGTTACCGTCCACCGCGGATGCTTCGGCGGATGTGCTTTTTGTACCATCGCGGCGCATCAGGGCAAGTGGATATCCAGCAGATCGGAGAAATCGATATTGAAAGAGGTGGCGAAAATATCGCAAAGCAATGATTTTAAGGGCCACATCAGCGATTTGGGTGGCCCCTCGGCCAATATGTACAAAATGCATGGCGTTGATATGAGCCGTTGCAAAAAGTGCTCGCGCCCTTCATGTATTTACCCTGCGGTATGCGATAACCTCAACACTGATCACACCCCACTGCTGGAGTTATACCGGAAAGCAAGGAAAAACCAGTCTGTGAAGCATGTCACTATCGGCAGCGGAATCAGGTATGACCTTCTTTTTTCGGGGGATAAGAAATATTCCGCTGCAGCAATGACATACCTCGAAGAGCTTATAGTGCATCATATTTCAGGACGGCTGAAGGTGGCACCGGAGCATACCCGTGATAAGGTGCTGAAAAAGATGCGAAAACCTTCTTTCGGGCAATTTCATCAGCTTAAAGTGGAATTTTCAAAAATCAATAAAAAGCATGGCCTCCGGCAGCAGCTGATTCCATACTTTATCTCAGGCCATCCGGGGTGCGAGGTGCCTGATATGATGCACCTGGCCGAAGAAGTCCAAAAAAATGACCTTATCACAGAACAGGCACAGGATTTTACTCCGACGCCTATGACCCTGGCAACAGTGATGTTTTATTGCGGATTTGATCCTTACACCCACGAGCCGCTGTTTGTAGCAAAAACGGTTAAAGAAAAACAACACCAGCGAAAATATTTTTTCCTCCGGAATAAAGGCAATAAAGAAGCTATCATAAAAGATATAAAAAACCATAATATGACGCACCTCGAAACGCTTACACGTTATCTGAACAAAAAATAGGGTCTGTATTAGGGTTATCCTCGCTTTTTGTGCCTCTTATACCAATTGTATTTTAAAGTGAGCTTCAGCGAAACATTGAAATTATACCAATTGCAAATCAAATTGCGCTTAAAGTCTACCGATAGCTTTCTGTATTAATTTTTGCAATGGTTTATGCCAATACATATTTGAAGTGCCTTTAGGAGTGAAACGCCCGCCCCGCCAAAGGCCTGGGGAAATAAAGGCGCATTTCAAATAGTCATCGGTATAAAGGCTCTTTTCAATTGATAATCGGTATTAAACCCTGTTATTATGAATTATTTAGAATGGATTTTTTTTGACAGAATGTTTTTTATTTATCAAAATGAACGTACTTTTGTGAATTGAAAAACAGTAATAAAAAAATTATGCAACCTACTCATATTGAACACATTGGAATAGCCGTTAATAGTCTGGATGAAAGTATACCATATTATGAAAAGATACTTGGCCTCACCTGTTATGCTATTGAAGAAGTCGTCGACCAAAAAGTGAAGACGGCTTTTTTTAAAGTGGGCGATACCAAAATAGAGCTTTTGGAACCTACCACTGATGATAGTCCGATAGCGAAATATCTGGAAAAGAAAGGCCCTGGCATTCATCACCTGGCTTTTGCCATGCCTGATGTAGATAAAGCCCTTCAGGAGGCCGAAGAAAACGGCGTACGTCTTATAGACAAACAACCCCGCAGCGGAGCCGAAGGGTTGGAAATAGGCTTTTTACATCCCAAAAGCACAGGAGGTGTTTTAACAGAATTTTGTGGAACCAGCAATACAACTGAAAAATAATATCAATCGTGAATAATCAAGATAAAATTAAAGAGCTCATAGAGCTACGCGAAAAAGCAAAACTGGGAGGTGGCGAAAAAAGAATAGAAGCCCAGCACAAAAAAGGCAAATATACCGCACGCGAACGTATTGACATGCTGCTCGACGAAGGCAGCTTCGAAGAGTTTGATATGTTTGTTACCCATCGCAGCACGAATTTCGGACTGGAGAAGAAAAAGTTTTTAGGCGACGGCGTTATAACAGGTCACGGAACTATCGACGGGCGGGTGGTCTATGTCTTTTCACAGGATTTTACGGTGATGGGCGGCTCCCTCTCCGAAACCTTTGCCCACAAGATTTGCAAAGTGATGGATCAGGCGATGAAGGTCGGCGCTCCTGTCATAGGCATCAACGATTCGGGCGGCGCCCGCATACAGGAAGGGGTCACTTCTTTGGCAGGATATGCCGATATTTTCGAGCGTAATATTTTAGCCTCCGGTGTCATCCCACAGATTTCCGCTGTATTCGGCCCTTGTGCCGGTGGAGCGGTGTATTCTCCGGCGCTTACCGATGTGGTCATCATGTCGGAAAATACCTCTTACATGTTTGTTACAGGCCCCAAAGTAGCTAAAACAGTGACAGGAGAAGATATCTCCATCGAAGACCTGGGAGGCGCCGAGGTGCATTCCACTAAGTCGGGAGTGGCCCACTTTAAGGTTAGTGATGAAGAAGAAGGGCTGATGCTTATCAGGAAAATGATGGAATACCTGCCCAGTAATAACCTGGAAGATCCGGCCATCAAAGAAACCAATGATCCGATTGATCGCAAAGATGACCTCCTCAACGAAATTATCCCGGAAAATTCCAACACGCCCTACGACGTCAAAGATGTGATCTACTCGGTGGTCGATAACCAGGAATTTATGGAGTTTCATCGTCACTGGGCACGGAATATCGTGGTAGGTTTTTCACATATCAACGGGCAGCCGGTGGGCATTGTAGCCAACCAGCCCAGTTACCTTGCCGGGGTGCTCGATATAAGCGCTTCGCGTAAAGCAGCCCGTTTTGTGCGCTTTTGTGATGCTTTTAATGTGCCACTGGTTACCTTAGTAGATGTGCCGGGCTTCCTTCCGGGGAGCACCCAGGAGTATGGAGGCATTATCACTCATGGCGCTAAGCTGATGTTTGCCTACGGAGAAGCTACCGTGCCTAAAATTACGGTGACCCTCAGAAAATCGTATGGCGGAGCCCACGATGTGATGAGCTCTAAACAGCTGCGTGGCGATATTAACTATGCCTGGCCTACGGCAGAAATAGCGGTGATGGGCCCGAAAGGGGCTATAGAAGTGCTGGAAGGACGGAAAATTAAAGAGATGGAGCCGGAAGAGGCGAAAAAGTACATCAACCAAAAAGAGGAAGAGTACAAAGAGCAGTTTGCGAATCCTTATGTTGCTGCCAGATATGGCTATATCGACGACGTGATAGAGCCCAGGAATACACGCTTCAGAATAGCAAGAGCCCTGCAAACACTGGCCACAAAGAAAGATACTCTGCCGCCGAAAAAGCACTCGAATATTCCGCTATAGCGAAAAGGTAAAGGATGATTTATAAAAACAATACACAATATGTTACTGGAAATATTTTTTGATCCCGGAGCCATTGATGTTTTTGCACTGATAGTGGCACTGGTAGGGTATGTGGTGGTTTTTGCCGTACTGATACTGATGTTTACCATCTACAACAATATCCCAAAAATTCTTAATATAAAAGCACGCCAAAGAATGCGCAGGCGTGGCAAAAAGGAGTGCGAGCCATGCGAGGATATTTCAGGAGAAGTGAATGCGGCTATCAGCACTGCGCTACATCTGTATTTTAATGAGTTGCATGACGAAGAGAGTGATGTGATGACAATAAAAAAAATCTCTAAGCGATATTCTCCCTGGAGCTCTAAAATTTATGGGTTGAATACTTATTTTCAAAAACAACTAAGATGAAAAAGTTTTCTTTTACGATCAACGGAAACCAATATGATGTGGAAGTAAAAAACATTGAGGATAATATAGCCACACTGGAGGTGAATGGCACCACTTATGATGTGGAAATTAACCAGGAGGTGAAACAATCAAAAACCCCTACCCTGGTACGTTCTGAAGTGACCCCACACCGCAGGGAAAGTAAAATCAAGAAAAGTATCAGTTCACAGCCCTCTTCCATCAAAGCACCCCTTCCGGGAAATATCCTGCAGGTATTTGTTAGCGAAGGCGACACAGTACAAAAGGGGCAAAAGCTGCTGACGTATGAGGCGATGAAGATGGAAAACGAGGTGCAGTCGACAAAAGATGGAACGGTGAAAGCGGTGAAAGTAGCTCCGGGCGACGCGGTGCTGGAGGGTCAGGACTTAATAGAAATAGCTTAGGATTATGAAGAAGTTAATAACGGTATTTAGTATAATTATTATACTGGCAGCCTTATCCTCTGTTTTAAACCTGTCGGGTGCCCGCGGGCAGGAACAGTCACAAGAAACCACCGAACAACAGGTTGTTGGCGAAATTCAGGAGGTTGACGAGGAACAAACAGCAGCGGGCCATGGCATCAGTAAGTTTCTCCGGTATACAGGTTTTAACAACGCCACCTCGGGCCACCTGATAATGATAGTAGTAGGGTTGATTTTTATTTTTCTTGCTATTCGCTACGATTATGAACCCCTGTTACTGATTCCTATCGGAACGGGTATTTTAATAGGCAACATCCCATTTATGGAGGGCGCCGACCTTCAGCTCGGGATTTATGAAGACGGCAGTGTGATGAATTATCTCTATTTCGGGGTGACGGCAGGTATTTATCCGCCGCTGATTTTCCTGGGAATAGGGGCTATGACTGACTTCTCCTCCCTGATATCCAGTCCGCGGCTGATGTTGCTGGGTGCCGCGGCACAGATCGGGATCTTTTTAACCTTCTTAGGGGCCCTGGCCCTGGGGTTTGCTCTTCCTGAAGCCGGAGCAATAGGCATTATAGGAGGTGCCGATGGCCCCACAGCTATTTTCCTCTCCTCTAAACTGGCCAACGGCATAAATTTGTTACCCGATGGCACCACCGTGATGAACCTTATTGGACCTATTGCCATTGCGGCATATTCCTACATGGCCCTGGTGCCTGTGATTCAGCCTCCTATTATGCGGCTGCTGACTAATAAAAGAGAACGGGTTATAAAAATGAAACCGCCCAGGGCGGTGTCGAAGCTGGAAAAAATCCTTTTTCCCATCATTGGGTTGCTTGTAACCGCTTTTATCTCGCCAAGCTCGCTGCCGCTGCTTGGGATGCTGTTTTTTGGAAATATCCTGAAAGAGAGTGGTGTAACAAAAAGGCTGGCAGACACTGCCCGCACTTCGATGATAGATATCGTCACTATCCTTTTAGGGCTTACGGTGGGAGCCTCAACACAAGCCACCGTCTTTTTAAAAGACACCTCGCTGCTTATTTTCGGGCTGGGAGCGGTCTCCTTTATGGTTGCAACGGCGGGCGGATTGATGTTTGCCAAAACAATGAACATGTTCCTTTCGGAGGATAATAAAATCAACCCGCTGGTGGGTGCTGCGGGAGTATCCGCCGTGCCCGACAGCGCCCGTGTGGTACAGCAGCAGGGCCTGAAATACGATCCCAGCAATCACCTGCTGATGCACGCCATGGCGCCTAACGTATCGGGAGTGATTGGCTCGGCAGTAGCCGCAGGTATTATGCTTAGCTTCCTCTTATAACAATTAAAAGAGGAAAAGGAAAAAGACAGCAACACAAAAGTGTGAGTTGCTGTCCTTTTTTTACTTTTATCAAAAATTATGTTCAATGCTAATAATTGGTATCGCCGGAGGCTCCGGTTCAGGTAAAACTACTGTGGCGCGAAGAATTATCGAAGACTTACCGGAACAATCAGTCACTATTATTCCGCAAGACGCTTATTATAAAGATAACAGCCACCTGCCCATGGAGGAGCGTAAGAAAATAAACTTTGACCATCCCTCCTCCATAGAATTTGAATTGCTGGTGGAGCACCTGAAGCAGCTACTTGAAGGGAAAGCCATCGAAATGCCTACTTACTCCTACCTTACGTGTATACGCCAGGAGGAGACTATCACCGTTCATCCTGCCGAAGTTATTATTGTGGAAGGCATCCTGATACTCACCAACGAGGCGCTCCGGGAACATATGGGTATTAAAGTTTTTGTGGATGCTGCCGCTGATAACCGCCTTATCAGGGTGCTGATGCGCGATAAGCTTGAAAGAGGCCGCTCCTTCGAGGAGGTGATAGCCCATTACAAGTCTTTTGTGCAACCTATGCATGAGCAGTTTATCGAACCCTCGAAAAAGCATGCCGATATCATCGTGCCACAGGGCGGCGAAAACAGGATAGCAATAGATATCTTACGCTCACGCATCTGTCAAAATATTAACATCCAATAGCGCCTTGCCGGCACGCTCTGAATATTCCTTTCCGCAGATACTGCTAAAATCCTTTAATAAATTGTAACTTTACATCTGAAAACAAAGAAGGATTCATGCAGAAAAGATGGGTATTATTAAAAGATGGGGACGCTGAAACAGTAGAGTACCTCTCGAAAGTGTTGAATGTAGACCATAACCTCTCGAACCTGTTAGCGCAAAGAGGGATTTCCACATTTGAGGAGGCGAAGGAGTTTTTCAGGCCCGAACTTTCGCAATTGCACGATCCCTTTTTGATGAAAGATATGGATAGCGCCATCAACAGGATAGAGATGGCGGTACAACGTAATGAAAAGATTCTTATCTACGGCGACTATGATGTGGATGGCACTACGGCGGTAGCGCTGGTGTATACTTTTCTCACCAGCTTTTATTATAATGTTGATTTTTATATCCCTGACCGTTATGACGAAGGATATGGCGTGTCATACAAAGGCATTGATTATGCCGTTTCTAAAGGGGTTACCCTGATCATAGCCCTTGATTGCGGGATTAAAGCCATCGACAAGGTAGAATATGCTAATGAGCGTAATGTAGACTTTATCATTGCCGACCACCACCGGCCGGATGCCATGCTGCCCGAGGCCTATGCCGTGCTCGATCCCAAACGGCCGGACTGTAACTATCCCTATAAAGAACTTTCGGGGTGTGGTCTGGGCTTTAAGATTGCCCAGGCATATGCCCAGCAGCATCATATTCCGTTCCGTGAGCTGGAGAAATATCTTGACCTGGTGGTGGTAAGCATTGCGGCAGACATCGTGCCGGTTACAGGAGAAAACAGAATCCTGGCCTTTCATGGCCTTAAGCTGATCAATACCAATCCGCGGCCGGGATTTGAGGCTATCCTGAAATACAGCAATATCCAGCGCAGAGGCAACAACCCCAAAGCGCGCAACAACTATATTTTTAATAAAGAGCTTACCGTTTCGGATATGGTGTTCCTGATAGGGCCCCGTATCAATGCCGCCGGAAGAATTGAGAGCGCCAACAACTCTGTGGAGCTCCTGATTAGCGACAACCTGGAAGAAGCCACGCATCTGGCCGAGCAGATCAATGATTTCAATATCGAACGGCGCAGCCTGGATGCTAACGTCACACAGCAGGCCCTAACGATGATAGAAGATCAGATTCCGGGAGAAGAATACCGCAGCACCGTAGTGTATAATGAAGCGTGGCATAAAGGAGTGGTGGGGATAGTAGCCTCGCGGCTCATAGAAAAATATTACCGCCCCACCATCGTGATGACCAAGTCGAATGGCCTTATCACCGGGTCGGCACGCTCCATAAAGAGTTTTGATATTTATGATGCAATAGATGCATGCAGTGACTTGTTAGAGCATTTTGGCGGTCACAAGTATGCCGCAGGGTTATCGATAAAGCCTGAAAACCTGGAAATATTTAAAGAGCGCTTCGAGGCCCACGCCCGCGAGAAGCTCACCGATAAAGACATGATACCTGAAATAGAGATAGATGCTGATTTGCCGCTGAAAGGCATTAACAGCAAGTTTTTTCGTATCCTGCGGCAGTTCGCCCCTTTCGGGCCGGGAAATGCTGCCCCGGTGTTCCGCACCAAAGGGGTGATAGATACAGGATATGTGCGACGCATAAAAGAGCGTCACCTGAAACTCGGGGTTATACATCCTAAAATATCAGGATTTCCTATCGATGCCATCGCCTTCGGAAAAGCAGAACATTTTGATCATGTCAAATCAGGGAAACCTTTCGACATCTGTTATCATATAGAAGAGAACGAGATGAACAATATGCTGCAGCTCAACATCAAAGATATTCATCCTGTAAAAGAAGAATAACGCAACTGATTAAGCCTTAGGCAAACTGAAATTTCAGCAGCTATCCAAAAGGACTGAAAACACGGTATATCAGCACAACACCAAATACCATCAGCAATATGCCTATTCCGCGGTTTATCCAGAAAGTAACACGGGGCCGCAGCAGGCGTTTAAAACGATACCCGACATAACACTTCAGCAGGTCGGACGTAAAAATAGTGATGAGCGCCATCCCGAAAAAGGTCATCACATATTGATGAAAATTGCCTTCATCGGCGCGCGCGGTGATAAACCCCATTGCTGCCAGCCAGAAAAAAAAGATAAACGGATTAGCCAGGTTCAGAAAAAAACCTTTTATCAGCAGGTTGTGGGGGCGCGGATCTTTAGGCGTCTTGTATTTCGGGCTCCTGCGCCGCAAAATGTCGGGCTTTTTCATATAGGTGAAAACGCCAAAAATAATAAGGATAATTCCTCCGAGGGTTCCGATATACACCTTGTTACTTTCGTTGAAAAGGTTGGCTGCTCCCACATAGGCTATGGCTATAAAGGCAATATCGCTTAAGACGATACCCAGCGAGAGCAATACGCCCCATTTAAAACCCCTGTCGATGCCTGTTTGCAATACCGCCCAAAAGGCAGGCCCAAAAGAGAATGAAACCACTAAACCCAGTCCAAGCCCTTCTAACAAAATCTGAAGCATGTTATCTTAATCTTTCTGATTATTTATTTTCCGGCTCTTTTCAAGAAATGCCTCCCAATCTTCAAGAATACCGTTTTTCAATACCCGGGGGAACTTGTGTTGCCCCCCTATTTTGCCGTGTATGCTCATGTATTCATAAAAAAGACTAACCGGTAACACTTCTACAAATATATCTTTAATTGCTTCTATTCTCTCAACACGATAATCATCATTAAGTTTTTTAAGGTGGTTGTCGATATAACTTTTAGCCAATTCCGGGTCCACACTATCATCCGTTCCTAAGAACCACTTATGGGCAAACATAGAGCCATGTCTGATAGCAGAAACGGCAAACTCCCTGATATCTACCTCAAGGTCTTTTCCTGTAAGCTCTATAGCCCTGTTCATGTTTTCTTGCGAGAGGTGTTCGCCGCAATAATTTAAAAAGAACTTGGTGCGTCCTGTAATGATAATTTCTCTGCGTTCCAGGTCAACAAACCTGATCATATCGCCTATCATGTAGCGCCAGGCTCCGCTAACCGTAGATATCAGAAGGGCGTACTCGGTATCTTTTTCCACTTCATCAATCAGTAAGGTCTGAGCGTCGGGTTTAATATTCCCCTCCTCATCGAAATTTTTTCTGCTATAGGGCACGAATTCCATAAAAACACCATTGTCGAGTACCAGCTCCATCCCCGTAGCCTGCGGGCGGCTCTGGTAAGCAATAAAGCCCTCCGAAGCCAGGTAGGTTTCGATATATGTTAAAGGGTGCGCCAGCAATTTTTCAAAGCCTTGTTTATAGGGCGCAAAGGAGACGCCGCCATGAACATAAATATTCAGGTTGGGCCATATATCATGAATCGTATCTACCTCATAATAATCAATAATCCGCTCCATAAGGATCTGAAGCCATGCAGGCACCCCACAAATTACTCCGATATCCCATTGTTTTGCCTTTTTGACGATTTCATCCAGCTTAGTGTTCCAGTCGCGTTCTTTTGAGATCCTTCTTCCGGGCTTATAAAAGTGCTGAAACCAGAACGGGATATTTCCTGCTGTAATCCCCGACAAATCACCTTCGTAATAGGCCCCGTTGTATTGCAGGTGGGTGCTTCCTCCCAGCATCAGGATGCCCTTTTCATAAAAAGATTGCGGAAATTTAAAATTCGCCAGCGAAAAAATCTGGCGGATACTGGTTTTTTTGATGGCTTTGAGCATATCGGCAGTAACAGGGATATGCTTGCTCGAAGACTCGGAAGTGCCGGAGCTGAGGGCAAAATATTTTACCCTGCCGGGCCAGGTAACATAAGGCTCATTATTTAAGGTGCGGTACCACCATTCGCGGTATAAGCTTTTGTAATCATATATCGGCACCTGTTTTCTGAACTGCTCTGCAGGATCTTTTGATTTAAGAATTTGACCGAATTGATGAGCTTCTCCAAACTTGGTGTTTTGTGCTGTTCTAACAAGGCCTCTGAGTGTCTTTAGCTGAAGAGCCCCGGGATTATTTTTACGGTTATCATATGGCAGCTTACTGCGCAACGCAATAGCATTTTTGATAACCGAGCCTAATATGGGCATAAATTGTAGTTTTGATTTGAGGTAAAAATAAGAAAATTCGCAATCAATAAAACTGCTTTGTTCACCAATGTTATTTAAAAAACTTCTCCCATTCCTCTTATCTTATATCTCAAAACAAATCTCCTGAAAAGAAACGCCCGGTTCATGGAGGCGTGGCCATTCCTTTTACCGAAAAAAAAATCACTTCTACTAATTACAAATCCATACTGCAAGCTTTCGGTATTGATTTTTGCAGTGGTTCATCCCGATACATATTTGAAGTGCCTTTAGTGGTTTCACTCCTAAAGGCGCAATTCAAATAGTAATCGGTATGCAGGCTGATTTGAATTGAAATATGGTTTTATTAACAGAGACCTAAGTTGAGCGCTTTTTCACCTTGTTCAAACCGCTCAACTTAGGTTTAACCCCCGATAGAGGTCACCATTTAAATTCATATCTTTACACCCTACAAACAAGAGAAAACATGGAAATATTCAGAGGTCAAAACCTTATAGAGTTTACTGAACGCTTCAAAACGGATGAAGATTGTTTGATGTATTTATCCGAAATTAAATGGGCAAATGGCTACAAATGCCGCAAATGTGGACACACAAAATATCAAGAAAGGAAAAACCATTCTCGAACTTGTAACCTTTGTAGCGATACGGAGTCACCCACTGCGAATACATTGTTCCATAAAGTGAAATTTGGTGTACGTAAAGCATTCTTTATGTGTTTTGAGATGGCAACAAC
>Ga0307976_1001256_pt1 | contig 12175 bp, 7 predicted proteins | sample OrgLakmetagen919_FD_201836 | JGI IMG/M metagenome (GOLD analysis project Ga0307976, IMG submission 201836) | Saline water microbial communities from Organic Lake, Antarctica - #919 | ecosystem: Environmental > Aquatic > Non-marine Saline and Alkaline > Saline | place: Antarctica: Organic Lake... | reverse complement strand
CGACAACCGCCTGGTGTCGGGACAGCTTCTGGTAGCCGGCACTAAAGAGATCCTCTCCCGCTGCGCTCGAATCCAAAGCCTCTATATAGACTGGGCGTAGTTCCACAGGGAAAAACGCTTTTGACGGATCAATAGGCTTCCATGACTTTCCATTGTTCATTACAGCTCCAATAGCCAAGCTCTCTCAGGAACGTGCTTTTTTCTTCTCATCCAGAGACAAGTGATGGTCGTTGATCCGAGCGCCTTCTTTTTCGCCATGCTCCAATCCCAGCGAATACCACGGTGCGCTGGGCACATCCTTTCCTCGGTCTTTATTCCAGTGAATATTCGGCTTGGCTCGGAGGATACCGGCGCCTTTTTTGCCCAGGTCTTTGGCTTTCATGAAGGGACGGATATTGAGGCGAACACCGTCGTTCAAGTCTGGACTCCAACCGATGGGTTGCTTTTCAAGTGGCTTCCAACGAACAAAGACGTCGTAGAGCGCCTCCCCTTCTAAGATGGCTTCAAGTTCTTTCTTGAGCGTTTGGGCCGCGGCCAGGCGCACATCCGCACCGTCTTCTCCATCCGCCACGGCGGTTTGTTGCGTGCGAATCCAGTCGCCAAGGTAGGTATAGATCAACCGTTCCAGGCCTGCTTTGTCCACCTTGTGGTAGTTGACCAGAACACTGAACCCGTCTTTCAGACCATCCCATACATGCCAAATAAACGGGCGGTGTTGGAACAGTTTGCAGTGTTGCTCAAAGAACTTGTCGCGCAGCCAGAGGTTCAACGATTTGCTGCCAACGGTTTCCAGAAGGCGGTTTTTAAGCAGAATCGTCCATTCGTGACCATAGGCCTCTTGCAACAATGCTTCCAAACGCTGATCAGCAGATTTCTCACCTCGAACTGCGGGCAAGCAAACTATGCCGTCATCGTCGACATGCAACGCGAGGTCCTGACAATGCTGAATCCATTCGCGTTGCTCTACTGCCAGCTCCATCTCAGGATCCAACTCTGCCGGCCAGCGATGTCCAAGCAAACGCGCGACTGCAACATGAAGCACCGTATCGTCCACGCGCAGGTTGCCATGGGCGGTCGATCTGGCCTTTTCATCCCAAACCACAGATCCGCAGGGGTGACCGTGAAATATCCATTGGCTAGGGTCGTCGGTGTAGGGCTTCGGTAGCTGATTAGGATATTTTTCGTCGGCGATTTTAGACCAGTAGTCCAGGTCAAAAGGAACTTTTACCAATGTATGGTTGGTGACTTTCAGTGCTTGATCAATTTCTCTTACCAATGTCGGGTATTCCGGGGAAGAACAAAATGCCCATATCGCAGGTAAATGCTCTGGTGATTTCGGTATTACAGCCGCAATATTGCAATCAAATTTTTGCCCCAAGAAAAGAGAAGACTCCAGATTTCGCATACGATTTATCGCGATGCCTTGCCTACCCCAGGCACGAAACCCCCTTGTCGGCCTGCTATTTTGTTCACGTGCATTTGTTACCATTTCGCCTTCACCAGACTCCCAAAGCAAAGCACCTGTATAACCAGAAAAATCTTTGGTAACTTCCGAAGTCGTTCTGAAAGGGACTAAACAGTCACCGGAAATCAGGCTTTCCCACCAGAACATTTGAAATCGAGCTAAATCACCAGTTCCAATCCCTTCGTATGAGTCCACGTAATCAATTAACAGCTGAACATTTTCTATAGTTTCGTGGAAGGCCACCCGCGCGTCTGGGTTTTCTAACTGCTTCACTTGCCCCACGCTTTTGACATCATAGGAAAGCAAACTTGCGGCCTTTTCGGCTGCTGTTCGGGGAGCAGACACATCCAAGCCCCGAATCAAGTTCTCTTGCTCACCCGCGTACAGCAAATCTGTTGAATGGACGTTACTAGTGCCGGCACTCATATTAATCAATATCGCCTTTACCACTTCACCACTTATGGTCTCGAAGGCGCCTGGCCCCAACCGAGCAATCAAGTGCCAACTATCGCTCTGCAAAAGTTTTTCGCGAAATCTCTTATAACTCGTCAAGAACAACCAGTTTTGTGGCAAGACGATACTTGATGTGCCACCTTTTACGCAGAACTCCAGGCAGCGATCCAAAAAGACCGTTGCTAAATCGTTCTTGGCGGCCGGGTAATATTCCTCGCAGAAATTCCGGAGGGTGTCGCTCTGTTTACCACGAGCCAGATAAGGCACATTGGTAATCACCCACTGGTATTTCCCCGCCAAAAGCTCCGCGGCCTTGGTGATGCCTTTAGCGGCAATTCCAGCCTCAACTCGTTCTGTTTCCTCTGGACCTTTAGGGTTGCGTGACTCTTCTTGCTCCAACGCCTCCGACAGTAGCACTTGAAGCTCGTCCCACTTCGCAACTTTGGCTGCGTTGGAACGTCTAGGATTGATCAAGCTCCCCAGCACCGGTGCGTCACGGAAGGTGTCGTACATTAAGTCGAGACCAATGGTCAGGTTTTGTTTGCCCGCTTTTCGGCTCAGCTCTTTCCACTCGCCTCGTGCCGCCGCGATGGATAAACCACTGCACGCCAGATGCATTTCTGGCAGGCTTCGGTAGCGACCTGCATTCGGATAGCGCCACGCTTCAAGTGCCAGTGCAAAGGCTGCGAGTTCGACACACCGCTGATCCAGTTCCAAACCATGAAGGTTCTCTGCCAGCACCTTATTGACGGCTGTTTTGGCGTCGAGCGTTTCCATTTCCATGCGAATAGGTACCAACATTAGAAACGTTGCCACCAGAAAATGGCCTGAGCCACAGCAGGGGTCCAGGGTTTTCAGTTTGCTCAGTTGTTGGGGCCAGGCTTCGAACGTTCCGGAGGCTGGGGTCCACAGACCATCCTCGTCTTTGACGAATCTCAGGTACGCTAAAGGCACACCAGGAATAGCGGCCTTATCACGAAGCTCCTTCTCGGACTCGGCATTCTTCCAGTCTTCGTCAGTAAGCCTTTTGCCGGCCCACCAGGCACCCAAAGCGTTATCCAGCAAGAAGGACACCATGTAGTGTTCGGTAAACAGCTGGGTGACCGGTGACAGCTCGTCCGCACCGATTTTTACCTCAGACTTGTTTACCTCTTCTTTTCGTTTTGTCTGCCAAAATTGGTACACCCAACCTAAGCTGTCCTGGGCCTGGAAGGTTTCCGGGGCCAGTCCAGTGACCAATTGCTCCAGTTTTCGTTGATGTTCCGGAGCGAACTGAAGGTCGAACACTGGAGAATCGATACGGAAGATCTGAGGCAGCATTTTGGAGGCCAGCACAGCGGCTAATTCCCAGCCATTACTGCATTGCGCTTCCATATCATCCTGAAAAACACGATCTCGAATCAGTTCATCACAATCCGCCAATGTGACATTGGTATGCGCGTCGTACATCAATAATTGGTTTTGTTCCAAGAAGCGGGCAAACAGCATCCGGTGCCAATGCTCATAGGCCACTTCTGTTGCGAGTCTCTTGATGCCTTGCTCGCCGTTTTCTCGGCGGATGTCACCTAACTGACGACCATGAGCACGCAGTCGGTTTCTCAGTTTGCGCTGGGGCTCATCCAGGTAATCTTCCGGCGCTGAATCCCCGACGCTTAAGCGGCTCAGTGCTTGGGCTGCGGCTTGCTCCGCTACCTCTCGGGCTTCAATAACGGTCGCTTCGAGCTTACGGCGCAAAACCTTTTCCAAAGGTTTTCTGTTATGAGTTGCTGCATCCATCAGAACGTCACCGGTCCTTCTTTGAGTTTACCGAGAATCTGCTGTTTCACCTGATCCAACCAGGCATCCACATCGGCTTCGTTTTCGAACGTAGTTCGCGGCAGATTGATGCGCTGGATTTTAGGCTGCAGCAGCTTCACTGCTTCCAATCGAGCATTGTCGAATTTGCTGGCCAGGGACTCCTTGCGATCATTCCACTGCTCCAGGCTGACATCGTTTAATGTTTCGACGATGGCATCAGCATCACCCAGCGCTGGCTCTGGCAACGAGAGCAGATTTCGTTTTTCAAGAATCTCTTGGCGCTGCTCGTTGCCCAGTTGTTGCCAGTGGCTGTCCTCTTCCAACTGTTTCAGACAGCGGGTGTGCTCATCCGTGTAAGCCTGCAAGCGATGGCTGATCGCACCTCTCAGTTTGGCGACTAGAGTTTTAATTAAGTCCTTGGTTGGGTTTGGATCGTCGAGCAATGTGCGATGAGCAATAATGGCATCGACTTCTTTCTTAACATCATCGTGGAACGAGAGGCCCTTGCTCAGATCAAGAAGCTCTTTGAGTTGCTCCCAGTCCGTTTGTCGAGATTCGATTTTCTCGGCGGTATCTGCCCAGGCCTTGATGGCGTTTTTGAACTCATCTTGGTTGTCCAGCACCAATTTAAGCTGCCCGTTTCCAGATTGTCGGGTTAAGTCGTCGAATAACTGAGTATCGGGGCGTTCTGGCAGCGGGGCGGCGCCGCCCGCCTTAGCCGCAAGTGCACGGCCACGCTCTGCTAGTATCTCAAGTTTGTTGCTCTCTTCACCTGACTGGCACTGAATGCCAGCTGCGTTTAGCACACCTCGGATCTTGATAAGATCGACGGACCGGATGGTAATGGTTTCTGGATAGAAACTGGTTTGCGGTATCTGTTTACGCTCTAAATCGGCGAGCTTTATGGGATTACCGCTGCTATCTTTCGCAACTAACACCCCAGCAGCGACCAGGACATACAGAGCGCCATCCACGGCATCCTGAGGCCAACCATAGGGAGCAATCATAAATTCATCGCGAATCTCTTTGCCCTTTTTCGAGACGCCAACGAACCGATTGATTTGAGCACACACCGGGTGTTTCTCGGGGTCACCCGTAAAATCCACGGCTTCTAAAGCGTTCTGGCCGCCTTCCTTGCGGGCACGGTCATAGACTTTCCCCCAGCCAGGGTGATCGGCTACGTCGAACTCTCCAAACAAGCGGATGATGGAAGCTTTCGCGGCAGTTTCTACGCGGTCGGCAATGTTGTTGCCGTCCACTTCGTTGCCGCCAGCTTGAAGCACCATCACACCGTCAAAGACCTCTTTTAACAGGCCCTCTACCTGTTTCTGAGCGTCTCGATAACGGGTCTCCATGGCGGTGCGGGCGTCTTTCCCAGCATCAGTGTTGGGGAGTCCCCGCTTTTGCAACGTCGCATCGGCGGCGTGCTCTGCAATTATGGCGCTGGTTAGCTCTGACCGATTACGCGCCGGAACGTAAAGAAAGATGGAAGGTCCACTGGCATTTCGGCTTCGAGCTTCAGTTAAGAAACTCTTTTCATCGATGCTCCAGCCGTCTTGAACCCACACATAGATTTTTTCATCAGCATCTTTCGGCAGCTCCCCCTCGAAGCAGGGATACACTGGCCTGGGCTCGTTAATCTTCCCTTGAGTTAGCCGTACTTGTCCAATTTGCTGGCGAAGTGTTTTGTGGAGAAGGTCAACACGGATGTTTTCAATGCGCTGCGGGTTGCCACGTAGATCGGACTCCTCCTGACGGAAGGTGTCATACCACTGGGCACTCTCTTGAGTTTGCAGACGATATTCGGTACCAACGCGGGTATCCATGGCCATCACCAGGCCTTCTTCGGTCAGCTCCTGAAGAAGCTGAGGCACCTGACTACGGATTTTGTCTTTGCCATCGTTTAAATCATCGATCAAAAGATCAGAAAGCATATCTGCGGTAGCACGCACACCTGAATCGGAGGTCGGATCAGTTGGTAGTTTTCCGATCAGCAGGATAAGAGAGAGTATCCGCCCTTTGAGCTTATCTCGGTCATCTCCGGCGGAGAACCGGCCAATAACCTCAGAGACTTCTTTGGAGATCACCCCTGTCTGCATCAAATTTACAGAGATCTGATCGTAGATAAAATCCGCCGGCACCACATGCCCCAACGGTTTTTCTGCTGTGGCCTGGGCAGCTTCATGGATGACCTTAAGCTGATTACGGAGCTGAGAGACAGTGCCAGTGGTATCCACAATTCGCAGCACTCGTTCCCAGAACCGCCGACGTACAGGCAGTAATGGGTAGTCGGCTACCATCACCTTTTCGTCATCTCGGTGGTATTCGATGCGAGTGCCACGAAGCTGACGTGAGATTTCCCCCAGCTGGTTTTTCAGTACCTGATCCACCTCGGGCTTAGCGGAGTCTTTTTTCTGCAGGATGACTTTTCGAATAACCGACTCTACATCGGTATCGGACAACTGAATTGGAATTTGGAAGCGGCCCATCAATCGCTGGAGGTTAGGCATGCCGGAGAGCGCGCTTTGCCCTGTCGCCACGAACAGCAATTTGTTCTTAAATACGGAGTGTTTACAGCAGGTCTCAACCACTTCCTGAACATGGTGTGACTTTTCAGCATCGCTGCCCACGTATTGCTGAACCTCGTCGAGCACGATGAGTGTCAGTGGGAACTGGCCATCGGTAGACAGGGCTTCAGAAATGGCATCAACCATCTGCTTATTAGTGACATCTTGAACATGCGGATACTGTTCTTTGAGGAGCTGACGCATTTGTTTGATGTCGTCTGCCAAGGTGTTATCCACCTCTAATAACGCACCGGCAATACTGCGAGACATGTAGAGGTCGTCCAGCTCGTCGAACCAGTCATCACCTTCTGCTTCGACTAGACCTTTTACTTTTTCCAACAGCCCCTCTTTTTTGAGCCACAGCACAAACCGGGCTTGATGATACTGTTCAGGCAAACCGGCGGACTTAAAGACAATATTCAGCAGTGCCAAACGCACATTGTTATCAGCACCTGAGCCTAAGGTGCCGGATGCGGCGTGCAGTCCGCCATGGCGTTTGGCCTGGATGTTAAGTTCTTTAAGGTGATCCCGAATTTCAGTCGGCAAGTCAGAAACGTCTCGGGCTGAGACGCCATCATCAAAGGGTTGGTTAATCCACAATGCCCGGAGCATTTTGGCAAGGTGCGATTTACCAGAACCGAAAAAGCCTGAAATCCAAACACCTGGCTGTTCATGACCATCCGATAGATTGCGGAGATAGGCAGAGAGTATCTTCTCCATACCCGCTTCGTATTCGCCATCGCACACGAATGTTTGCAGCTCATAGCGCAACGTTTTTAAGGCTTGAAAGGATTGGTCGTCTTTTACCTCGGCAACGCCGTTGTTGGCCAGCCGATTCTGCTGGGGGTCGAGCTGATAGATTTCCCTGTTAAGCATCCTTTGCGTACTCCTAAACCTTGAAAGCTTAATTGTTTGCTGTAATTGCGGTGGCTTGGTAACCCCAGCCATCTCGGGCATCCAGCAAACGATAGGTGTTATTGACGTATTCCCCTGGAAAGAGGACCAGCAAACGACCGGGGACATGAGCCGATAGCTGCTTAACAAAATCTGATACCGAAGCGAAACCAAACAAGGTTCCACAACCTATTAGCGCCACTAGCGTATTCTCGTCGGCTCGCTCCTGAATAATCTGAGCTTGCTGGTCGACAGACTGACGGACGAACTTTTTGTATTTGGGCATCAGGCTGTCCGGATCTTCAAAGTATTCGTCCCGATACTTTTGAGAGGCCATCCACTCGGAAAACAGACGGGTAATGTCCAGTTCCAACCATTTATGCCCGGCTGTCTCCGTTGCAAGGCGAAACTCCTCAACCCTGGCACGTAATTTAAGTTCGTCTTCTTTGTGGTAAACGGCAAAGAGCACCCGCTGTTCATCCGCCAGCCCTTTCGTCCACGGGATCCTGATGTAGTTGGAAAAGCTATCAATCAAACGGTCCAGTCTGTTACTCATTCAGCCATGCCTCCTCTTCCCGGGTAAGGTAATCCGGGAAGCTTACTTCGATAACTTCGCTTGAGTGCTTGAACGTGATGAGTCCGGAATGACTCGCCATCCGCGCATGCTCAAGTAGGCGATCAGTCCGGCATTTAAGCATGCGTGCCCAATCGGTCGTAAATAAGCGATTGCCAGACGCACCCTGCAAATACCCAAGAAAAAGGGCAAAAGCCACATTAGAGGGCCGGATGATGGGTTCACTGCGAACTTTCTTTTTAGAACCTTTGAGGTAACCCGCATTTGTCCAGGTGCCGTTGATGTTTTGCGCCAAAGATTTGAGCATGGCGGGGCTATATCGGTCCGGGAATTTCTCTACGAACAAGGCCTCCATATCCTCCCGTGCAAGGGGATGCCCGAGTTCCAATGACAGGATTTTATCCATAGATTCCCGTAGCAACGGATCTCTGGCTAATGCCATCTGGCATGCCAGAACAGGACGTGCCTGCTCATCGCTATCCCATAGCCGACGAAACGCACGGAACAAAGGAATCTCAAGATCCATACCGTACAAAGCGACCAGGTGACGCCACGTTAGATTTCTAGCTTTTTCCGTAGGTTTGTGGAGAACGTTGAAGACCTTCACATCTTTTTGATATTGCTCCAGTCGTGTGCTGACATCTCTGGCTTGAAACAATCCCGAGAGTTCAGCGAGCATCATGGTACGGCTGGCGTGGGCACCATTAATGCCCTGTTTAAAACCGAATCTAAGTTGGCTGGCTACTGACGTCATTCCTACCCTTACGAAATACGTTCAAAAATCGTACAATTATTGAAAATTAATGCGTCAGTTTAGCAGTTTTTCTGGTTTCTTTTTAGTCAGTTAGAAAAAACCCAACCAGGATCGATAGATACCTGCCGTATACAAAAATAAACTTAATATAAAACCAAGAATGAGTAGAATTAGGTTGATACCGCAAAAATTTATTCAATATATGTTTACGTTTATTAGAAATTATGAATCGATACAGCCATATACTAAACTACGCTTCTGAAAAGTTTTACTATACCAATATTCCAACTATTATATGGAACCATATTACACTTAGCTCTTATAAGCCATCTGCCATAGCCATTAGAGTGTACATGCGACACTATCAAGAGTGGATGATTAATAAAGGTATTTCCTACGTATCTACACCACAAATTGTGCATGAATTTGGTTGCGCAAGAAGTAGCGTTACCGATTCAATAAAAAAACTAAAAGACATGGAACTTATTGAAGTAGTGCAATTATCGAAGCACTCAAGCATAGCCAACCAATGGACAAGCAAAACTCTCATCACTCCTAAATTTCCTTCAACATTAATTGAGGAGATGAAGTCGACAAGAACACGTAAAAGTTCATACAAAGATTCGACTCTCGGTGAAATTTACGAATTTGAGGATCTGCTTTGCAAGATCTACGATCGCGAGAGTGAGGCTGAAAAATCCCTTATCGACAATGCTGCCCGGTTAAGAATTATTATTCGAGGCTATTTCATAAACGGAACGCTTTCGATTGCCCAATTCATTGATCTTTACTCAGATAGAGAAATCGAAGATGCCGGTGGAGGCGGAAATAAAAAAACTAAAAAAGAAAACAACGGCATTGATGAAATTCGTAGAATTCTCAATCAATCTAAACACGGTAATGTTGACGAAGACTTATATGACAGCCTCGCTGCTCAAGTCGCTTGGTATGTGTATGGCCAGCTTCACCACCTATCCGATTTCGTGGGGAAAAGCGTAAACGCGCGAAATGAGTACGCGGTGCTAAAAGAGGTTCGCAATCAGAGGTGGAAGCCTCCAAAGGGATATCCGGCTGACTTTACCCATCGGTGTTTTGGAACACACCAAAATAAAACGAGGGGCGACAGAACGGGAGGCGCGGTCAAGAAAGCACAGAAAAGCCCATCATACGAAGAAATTTGACCGGCAGCAGGTTTGAGACAGGCGAAAGGTCCTCGGAAATTTTTGACGAAATTCCGGACACATCTATCCGGAAAACCGGTACCTAAAAGATGGACTATCACACTATCTTAAAGAATCCCTACCAGGAATAGGTATTTGGGCCGGAGCGAAATTCGTGGCAACGATACCTGCAAGTTGCAAAAGCCGAAACTGCCATTTGATGACAGAGCATATACAAGCTAGTGGCTCTCTGTCCGAAACCTACCAAAACATACCCCTAAGCGTCCTCTGCCATCCATAGCCGCGTAGCCAGCATGGTGCACCTGTTCACATAAGTGGCCGGGAAAATTTGTTCGGTCAGACTACAAGGTGCCACCTGCCCTAAAACCTTTCCAATGATCTTTGGTCTCAGCGCATACGCTGCCCTCAAAAATTCCCGTTCACGATCAAATCTTTGAGTTTCTGCAAAAAATTGATAATTAGAGAGCCCAAGCCCTCCTCCAAATTCTTTACATTAATGGAACTAACGTTAATTAATTTGCTGGGATCTCATATAAATATGCGATTATTTTGCCTTTACTCACACAACCAATCATTGCAGCAATATGCTAATACTGCATTAATGGAATCGATTTCTACCACAATCTTGGAAACTCAACTCTGCGAGGATGGCCTCGTTTTTAAAACAACGAGAGCAGGGACATTATTACGATCAACAGGATTTGTGGTTGAAAGCAATTTCCAAAAGATAAAAGAACTTTCTGAGATGGGAGTCCATATAATTTGCCTGGACGAGGACGAAACATCTGATTTTTCGGAATATGACGTACTGAATCCGTTAATAATGATATCTGGTCCTTTTCATAATTATCTAAGCGGCGCCTTCTTGCTTCGTATTGTTAACGAAGCCATCGAGGCATGCTCAAAGACAAGGATAAAAATTTCTTTAAACTTCGAATTTCACTTTATCGACGATGGAGGCCAATAGCTATGAAGCTTGTATCCATTGAAACCTTCATCAGTAGTATTTTTGAACAGGACAAGAAACCACCGGCTGCCTCGACTATTCGTAGGCACTGTAGTCAATTCAACAATGATGGCTCTCCCAAAATTCCTGGCGCTTGCAAAGTCGGCAAAATGTGGAAAATAGACATAAACGCCTACGTTACAGAAATGGAAGAGCGGATGACTACACGCACTGACGTTAACTTAGAAGACCGCGAATTTCTCAAAAAATTCTCAACTAGGATCCTTAAATAATGGCACCCCGCGCACGCAAACCCGGCAACGAATGGCTTCAAGATTTTCCCGGCCTTTACATCAATGAGCATGGTATGTTTTTCGTGGTGCACCCCAAAACAGGCCGGCGCTCTACGCTTGATACCAAAGAACGCGCTAAAGCAATTCGTCGATGGACTCTGATAAATGAAACTTGGGAACGCGAGCTGTATCAGTGGCGTAGTGAAGATTTGGCGAACCGCCTTACTGCACTCTCAACTCCGTATGATTCACAGGGGCACGCCCTTCTTTGTGACTATGTGCGAACGTGGCGTAAAGAGGTTCTTGGCCACTCTATCGTGGATGGGAGAATTGTTTGGGGCGACTGCAGCGTGCTCGCACTTCGCGGGCCACAACAGGGTCAACCAATCGCGCTTCCAACCAAACGCGATTATGCGACTGACTGTCAGCAGCTCGAAACTTCCGAAGATGCAAAGTTTTTCCTCTCCGACCCAGACGCTGTGCAAAAAATCCGTAGACTTCTATCTCCGTGGCTAACTACTCCGACTCACTACAACGGCTTACGGAATACGCTTAATCGCGTGTACATGCATGCAGTGGACGACGGGATCGTTCAACGCAATCCAATGGTCGACGTCCGCAAAGCAGTAATTCCGAAAAGACAGGTGTTGGTTCCAGACGACGCTTACAAGGAGATTACCGAGCGCTTATGCATTCACAAACACAATCGGCGGATCATGGACGGGACCTGGCGTGCCAAAGCATGCGATCTGCTCTACATGATGAGCCAGCAGCCGATTGACGTGTTAACCATTAAAGAGCATCAGGGTGAAATTTTTCCCGAGCCCGCAACAGTGGACGGTGAATTGGCTTATGGTGTGATTCGTTTCTCTCGCCACAAGACCTTGGTCGGAATAGAGCTATACATGAATGAAGAGTTAGCGCAGCTCTGGCAATGGTTTTTAGATTTCAAAAAGGATCAACAAATTATCAGCCCGTACCTTATTGTAAATCCAAGATATTTTGATATGAGGTCGAGGGCAAGCTATATTCGACACCGAACTCTTCAGGAAGCCTGGAGGGAAGCTTGCAAGGAGGCCGGTTATGGCAGCTTGTATCGTCTTCAGGATCTGAGAAAGAAAGGGCTCACACAAGAGTTCCTCAATCAGGGCGAGAACGACAAAGGCGGACATGAAACCGAAGCCATGCGTAATCACTACCGACTGGTGAGGCCGCCGAAGCGCGCCAGATCAACGATAAAAGTTTTGCGTG
>Ga0307976_1001243_pt1 | contig 12293 bp, 9 predicted proteins | sample OrgLakmetagen919_FD_201836 | JGI IMG/M metagenome (GOLD analysis project Ga0307976, IMG submission 201836) | Saline water microbial communities from Organic Lake, Antarctica - #919 | ecosystem: Environmental > Aquatic > Non-marine Saline and Alkaline > Saline | place: Antarctica: Organic Lake... | reverse complement strand
ACCGGCTCGCCCATATCCAGCACAAACACCTCGCCGCCCTGCCCCATGCTGCCGGCCTGCAGCACAAGCTGGCTGGCTTCGGGAATGGTCATGAAATACCGAATGATGTCCGGGTGGGTAACGGTGACCGGCCCGCCGTCGCGAATCTGGTCACGGAACAGCGGCACCACAGAGCCGGACGAACCCAGCACATTGCCAAACCGCACCATGGAAAACACCGTTCCACGCTGCCGCTCCGCCAGCCCCTGCAACACCAGCTCTGCCAGGCGCTTGCTGGCGCCCATCACATTGGTGGGGCGAACCGCCTTGTCGGTGGAAATCAGCACAAAACGCTCAACGCCGGCAGCAATCGCCGCCTCGGCGGCGTGCAGAGTGCCGAAAACATTGTTCTGAACACCCTCAATTACATTCTGCTCAACCAATGGCACATGCTTGTAGGCAGCGGCATGGTAAACGGTTTCCACCTTAAAGCCCTTCATCACCGTCTCACACCGGCGGCGATGGGCCACACTGCCCAGCAGCGGGTGAATCTGCACACCCAGGCCTTCGATACGGTTGATAGCCTCCAGCTCCCGCTCAATGGCATACAACGAAAACTCGGACTGCTCAAACAGCACCAGCACCCGCGGGCGATGCTGAATAATCTGCCGACACAGCTCCGAGCCGATCGAACCGCCCGCCCCCGTCACCATCACCGCCTTGTTGTAAAGACTACGGGCCACAATGGCCGAATCCGGCCGCACCGGATCACGCCCCAGCAGGTCCTCCAGTTCCAGATCGCGGATATCGTTAATGCGCGCTTGCCCCGCCACCAGTTCCGACATGGACGGCACCGTTTGCACAGGAATGGACAGAGGCTCTAACCGCAACAGCAGCTGTTTGCGGTCCACCTTCGAATCCACATCCAGCGCCAGAAGAATGCGCTGCACCCGGTATTTCGGCAGATGCTTGGCCACGTGGTTGATGCTCACCACCGGCAAACCATTGATCAAAGATTTGTGGTTCGCCCGCTCAAAGGTGACAAACACCACCGGGCGGTATTCCGTGCCCTGCTCCAGGGCCGAGGCAAGTTGCATTCCCGTCTCACCTGCACCCACAATTGCAACCGCTTCCTTGGCCATCTGCCTCGGGTGATTCACAATCATCCGAACACCCAGGCGGGTTCCACTCACAAACATGAACGCCAGTGCGCCATAAATGATAGGCACCGAACGGGGCACGAAAACTTGAAGCAGGTATCCCAGCACGATAAGGGAAAGACTAGAGGCAACAACACCATAGATGATAGTCAGGAAAGCCCTATCACCTAAATACCGAATGACCGCCCGGTAAAGCCCCAAACGTACAAATACGACAATGGTTAATACTACCGTAATCGCTGCAACTATCATTTGCCCTTGATTGGGCAACCAAAGATGCTGCTCCAGTCTCAACGCGAAAGCCGCCCAGAAAGCAAAGGACAAGAAGAATACGTCTGACAGGACAGAAATAACCCGTTTGTGAAACCTGGGGAGATTAAGGAACGCCCTGATCACAACATTGCTGTTTCCACGCCTTGCCAACTTTTCCATGTTCAATCAGTTGCCTCATCCATTACACGTGTAAGCACCTCGCACGTGAGTTTGATTTCATCGGCAGTCAATGTAGGGTGCACCAAAAACATCAGGCTGGTTTCACCCAGTTCCTTTGCTACCGGCAAACGCTCTGCAGGCGCCATACCGGCGTCCCGGATAGCTTTTTCAAAATATACCTCCGAGCAGGAGCCGGAAAAGCACGGAACACCCGCGCTCACGATTTCCGAAAGCACCCTGTCCCGGTCCCATTCCGCTTTGAGGGCCGAAGGCTCAACAAAAACATAACATTTATACCCGGCGTGGCCCACGTGTGCCGGCACTACTGGCACACGCAGCCCTTTACACTCACTCGCTGCCTGCCAAATAGCTGCGCAGTTGGCCCGCCGCCGCACAGCCCAATCAGGCATGCAGCGTAACTGAATCCGGCCAATAGCGGCCTGCATTTCTGTCATCCGCCAGTTAGTACCAAAGCCTTCATGCAACCAACGAAAACCGGGCGGATGCTCACGCTCGTAAACAGCCTCCCAGCTTTTACCATGATCTTTATAGGACCACATGCGTGACCACAACTCCCTGTCATTCGTCGTCACCATGCCACCCTCGCCACCAGTGGTCATGATCTTGTCCTGGCAAAATGACCACGCCGCCACATGCCCCAAAGAACCTACCGGTTTGCCTTTGTAGGTCGCACCGTGTGCCTGGGCGCAATCCTCAATCACCGACACATTATGGCGACAGGCCAGCTCATTCAGCTCGTCCATGTCGCAGGGCCACCCCGCCAGGTGAACGGCAATAATCGCCCTGGTTTTGTCCGTGATCAGCGGCGCAACTGTCTCAGCCGTAATCACTTGAGAATCCGCCCCGACATCCGCAAACACCGGCCAGGCGCCTGCATTAACAATACACGTTACCGAGGCCAGGAAAGTTCGGGAAGTGACAATAACTTCATCACCGGCACCGATGCCCAACCCCTTCAGGGCAAGATCAAGCGCCACAGTGCCGTTAGCAACCGCAACGGCGTATTCTGTTCCGGCAAACTCAGCGAATTCACGCTCGAATTCACGACATTCCTGGCCTGTCCAGTAGTTAACGCGATTGGATAGCAACACGCGGGAAACCGCGTCGGCCTCTTCCTGAGTATAGGAGGGCCAGGGCGAAAAAGGTGTGTTCAACATTTAAATCTACCTGAGAATATTCTGGCGACTACAGCGGGCGCGATGGGGTTCCAACAACTGTAACCTTCGGTGGTACATCTCTTAAAACGACTGCTCCCATGCCTACCACTGCGTCATCACCAACAGAAACCAATTGCTTAACAGCTGCTGAAGCCCCAATCCAAGCACGGCGCCCTACCCGAACACCGCCAGCCAAGGTCGCGCCAGGGCTCAAATGCACGCAATCATCCAGGATGCAGTCATGTTCAACGACCGCCCCTGAATTCACAATCACCCCCAGGCCCAAACATGCATCGATATTGACAACGGCATTAGCCAAAATGACCGTGCCCGGGCCGTAACGACATAGCGAACTGATTGCCGCCGATGGGTGAACGACTGAGATCACCGGAGCACCCTGCTCTGCAAGAGCAGTCAACTTCTGTTCACGAATCGCATTATTTCCAATCGCAACAACAATACCGTCAAATTCGTCCTTACGACTTAACAAATCCTCGAAATTACCTTCCACCCGCCAATCATGCAGGTTAATACTCTTGCTTCCAATCGCATCATCAAAGAAAGTAATAACGCTCCAGCCCAGGCTGAGTGCCGCATCAGCGACCACCTTTCCATGCCCGCTAGCTCCAAGTATCGCTAAATGCTGCATCAGCGGTTGCCCTTGAACTTGGACATTGTTGCTTCGCCTTCCTTACTGATGCCCTCCCTGACCAACACCTTCCGCACGGTCAGAAACAGTATCTTGAGATCTAACCAGAAAGTCCGGTTATCCACGTACCACACATCCAGTTTAAACCTCTCTTCCCATGAGAGCGCATTGCGACCATTAACCTGAGCCCAACCGGTAATACCCGGGCGAACCTCATGCCGACGGAATTGCCCAGAATTGTAAAGAGGAACATATTCCATCAGCAATGGTCTCGGTCCCACCAGACTCATATCACCGACCAAGACATTCCAAAGTTCAGGTAGTTCATCCAGGCTGGTGGATCTCAGAAATCGCCCCATACGGGTTAACCGCTGGGCATCCGGCAATAGCTGACCTTTGGAATCACAGGCATCCGTCATTGTTCGGAACTTAATCATCTGAAACGCATGGCCACCAAGCCCTGGCCGAACTTGCTTGAACAAAACGGGCCGGCCTAAGCACACGGATATAAAAACTGCCACCAAAGCCAGGGCCGGAGCCAGAGCCATCAAAAGGCCCAGTGCCGTAAAAATATCAAAAAGTCTTTTCAACACTCTTCCACCGCATCTTCCAGCGTTCTAATAAGGTCATTTGCCAATTTGTCTCGCGAGAATCTGGATTTGGCAAGTTCAAACGCAGCCCTTCCTGCTCTCTCTACTTCACTCTCATTCCTAAGAAATCCCTGCAGGCCAGATGCAGCCAAATGTTCATCATTTACTGGCAGCACCAAGCCGATACCCTCCTGTTCGATCAGCTCCTTCTGCCACCCCCCATGATTGATAACAACTGGCTTACCTGCTGCCATAGCGTCAAAAACCTTGTTTGCACTGTTGTTCCACAATGCTTTCAGATCAATTACCCAGGAGCAACAAACCGTAGCCGCCGAAAACAGTGCCGCCATTTGCTTCTTCGGAAGTGCCTCCTCAATAAAAAAGTTAACACCAAGAACCCCTAGAGATTCCGCCAGAGCCGTCACATCCTCGCGTTCCGATCCTGCACCTACAGCAAGGAAGCGAATATTCGGGTCCAAAACCAGCATTTCGGCGGCCAGCCGGACCATGTAGTCAACCCCATTAACCCGTCCGAACGTCCCGGCGTAAAGAACCAGGGGGCGATTTCCCAACCATGGCCGGTCACTTCGGAACGTTAAACCAGCCCGCTCAGAGCCCTGAAACAGTTCCAGGTCTGCGCTGTTAGGAATACAGGTAACCTTATCTTCGGCCACCCCGGCTCTGATAACGCCATCTCGCATCCCCGGCGATAGCGCAACCACTTTTTGACTGTTCCGATAAGCCCAAGCCTCCAGTCGCCTTGCTAAAAAGGCACTGCCAGGCAATTTTAGCGCCCCCATCGCAATCGGAATTTCCGGCCAGAGATCCCTCACCTCAAAAACCAGTGGTGCTTTCAGTTTTCGACTCGCCCTCACTCCTGGAATCGCGATGGTCAAGGGTGTGCTCGTGGCAAACACAACATCTCCACGCAGGGACACTGCATAAATTGACGCACGACGGGCAAACTCTGTGAAAGCCAGAAGACGGCGAGCTATACCCATCTTGTTATTATATTCCACTGGCAACCAATGTACGCGGATACCACTAATCTCCTCGATAATCCATTCATTGCCTTCCAAAGCACCGTCAATGCGAGTTGTGATCATCTCAACCTCGTGACCAGCACTGACCATTCGTCTCGCCATTTCGTAAGAGCGCGTTCCTCCCGACATGTCGGGAGTATTAAAGTACTGGTGGAGATAAATAATCTTCATGCAAAACAGTCTCTGTACTTCGAGGCAACCTCTGTCCAACGGAAACGAGTTAGCTCCGCACGAACCCAATGAGGATCAAGCCCTTCGGGAGTGGCAATCAAAAGCTCACGAGCTGCCTGGTAGATACTCTGAACGGAGAAAGGGTCCACAGCTCGAACATGTGGAGAGTCGAAAAGCCCGTCTATGCCCTCGTTTCTGGTGCAAACCACCGCACAGCCCTGAGACAGCGCTTCGATGAACACCAAACCAAATGTTTCTGTCAGCGAGGGCATCAGATAAACCCGGCATTGACGGTAAAACGCCTTCAACGCATTCGGATCCCGGATTACACCCTTTACCTCTACGAAATCCGGCAAACATTCCGTTTGTAGCTGCCCAAGTAACTCGCTCTCCGAGCCTCCAGCGAGCAACAACCGAAAATCTTCAAACTCACTGTGTAATCTTTGACCAGCCGCTACAATTCGCTTGAGATTTTTATTCTGGTCAAAACGACCGACAAAACCACAAGTTATTCTTCGGCTCTGCTTTTCAGTCACCATTTCATCATGCCAGAAGCGGCTGACACCATTAGGGATCACCCAGACCCCTGCAGCCACTTTCATTAAACTCGGCCATCTATGCTCAAAGCGTTGACGATGGGACTCGCTGATAAACACCATCCCCTCCGAACGGGCAAGAGCAAAACGCATCAACCAACGATAGTGGATTAATTTTGGGATAAAAATATTGATGTCGGTGTTTCTGACTACTAACACATACCTAACAGGCATCAGCAGCGACAACAGCAGAACAACCATGCCATCCGACCAGAAATTATGAGCAATAACTTGCACTTGGCCCGAGCCTTTAGTCGCCTGCACGGCCTGCCTAAAGGGCCGATAACTCTTGCAAGCAACCACTAGGACTTTGAGTAACGGTAAAAAACGCAGCAAAGCATTAGAAAACTGAACGTAATCTACCTGAACAGAATCGTGGTGCGGGTCATGTTTACCGACATCATCGGCCCGGCGCACCGGGACAATCACCCGCTGCAGCCCCGCCTTATCCGCGAGATGACAAGCCAACTCAGCATGGACACGGCTACTGATGAAGTTATTAGCGATATGAATCATTGAACCCTGAAGCCCTGTTGCCGCAAAATAATCCGATGCCCAAATGACATCGCCAACAGCACCAGGACTGTCGGCGCAAAAAGCCAGATAGCATTGTTTAACGTCGCCATTTCTACTTTAGGAAGAATGAACCAGAACCGGGTCAACAAGGCGGCGTAAACAATTCCCAAGATGAGCGTGCGCCGGGCCATGAACTGATTAAAGATTGCGGCCGATAGCGCACCGAGAACTATCGCAGCAAGCCATCCTGCCAGCAAACCAAAGTTAGCGTAAAATTCAAACATAACACCCGGTGGAACACCGCCAACATTGTTGGGGTACCAGAGATCGCTGATGTTATAACCGATGAAGCTTCCGCTGAAGCCAGGTATAAAACCGTTCAGCCAGCTCACCATTGAGCGGCCGTTCAACCAGCCCTCAACCCCATTGTAGTGATCCCAGTAAACGAGCATGGCGGGTAGATTCGGAACATTACCTTTGCCGAAAATCAGGTGTGCCATATTGCTGAATTTATCTATCAGAACGGGCCAAAAGTTCAGAGATTGGCCGCTCTGTGCCGCCAGAAACAACTCAACACTTACCAATCGCATCGCGTAAGCAAATAGCACTAGCAATATTAAAGCCGGTGCCAACACCATTCCCATTGTCACCAGCAGGCGACGGCGAGTCGATATAAAGCACTCGAAAACATAAAGGAAAATCACTACGGAAAACGTAAAGAAAATTTGCCCCCGAGACAAAATGGCTACCAGCGTTACCGCCAAAAAAAGCATGTAACACAACAATTTTCGCCAACCCCAGCGACGAACTGACGTGCGATATAGAATCAGACCTACGATGAAAAAATTGTACCCCAGAGTCGTAAACCAGCCTGGGTTAACCTGCTCACGGTGTTGCGCCACGCCAAATCTCAATAGATAAGACAGTGGCGCATCTGGGCTAAATAGCCAGATGTTGTACAACAAATTCGCCAATCCCACGGCGATACAACAGATCGCCACTACAACCTTCCATCGACGGGAGCCTTCTTCTTGAAGCGGTATCAGCGGATCCGAAGGTGAGATTTTTTGGGGAACTTTACGAATCAGCGCATAGCCGGTAGTGAACAGCAGCAGCCAACCGGACGCGTAAAGCATGGCTGGCGTTGTGATCCGAACAATGTCAGGAAAGGTGTGAAGGAGGTGTTCGGCGTGGGAGAACCCACTAATTGAGAGGTACAGGAGATCCAAAGCGAATATAAGGAACATGGCATTAACGGCAATCACCGGTTCAAACCACTGTAAATTACGAAACAGCAGAGGCAAACACATGATCAGCAAAATTAGGTAAGCCGACAGCCACAGCGGATAGAATACACTTAACCCCGCCATAGCCCATACCATGACGCCCAAAACCATTAACAAGGCACAGACTAACTTGCGGACAGCAAATACAGAGTCAACGATCACGAAGATAGCCCACCAGATCAGCGGATAGCTTCTCTTCTCCAAGATGGTCCATAACCCACTGTCGCCCCTGACCATTAGATGGCAGTTCGCCAACGCTGAATCTTTTTTCCAGATCAGCGATCATCCCTGCCAGATGCCTTGCGGTATCCTCTACACAATCCAAGAGTTCGAGCTGTTCGGTATGCTCATGGGGAAAGGTATAAATGACATGACAACCGCAAAGTAACGCCTCACGCACAGTGCCGCCCAAGGCATCGTGGCGCACTGCGCGCACAACCACAGCAGCTTGAACATACTGTTCTGCAGCGTTGGTCCATCCCAGAAATTTAATATTTGCCGGTGGCTCCGCACACCAGCTACCACTGCCCCCCATGACCGCAAACTGCACGTTCGGCAACAGGCGAGCGACTTCAACCATTTCACTGCCACAATAGTTCTCGAAATTATGGTCAGGGATATACGTCAGCACCCGGAATGGCAAGGCCTGATCATCCCGGGTATGTATCAATGGTTCGAATTCTTCAGTAGGTGTGGGGAATGGCCGACACACGGCAGAAACGCCTATAGAATCGAGCTCATCCACCAACCAGGGCGCGGCCGCACAGTGACGGGCACGATTCATCAGGAACCGACTAACCGCCCGACCCCATCTTGTGGAAAAACTTTCTCCTTGACGATAAAGAGACAAAGTTCGCTGTACATCTGACCCCGTCCAATAGAAAACCATCTTGCCACCGAAACCCACATAAAGCGCGGAAACAAGATCAATCACCAGACCTCTGGGCCGAAATTGACCGGGACGAAAACCTACCCGAAGCAGATAACGCGCGCCCGGCAGCCATAACAAATTCCAACAATCCCGAGCCCTAATTTCAGACACCGGACTACAACGCATACAACCATAATTCGCCAGCACGCTCGCAAGCCGCTTTGTCCACAACGCAGCACCAATCACAGCCACCCGTTCAGCCATATATTACCTTTCTGAGTGCTAGTCCAGAAACCAGTGCACCACAAATTACGGCCCACCAGAAGGCCCCAATCGTCAGCAAATACTGAGACAACAGCAGCAACACTAATAACACTGCCAATAGCGGACCAATCTTGACGAGTACAGTCTTTGCTCTCGCACCTGACAACATCAAGGAAATTAGCACAGAGGCCCCGTAAACCATCACTCCGCCTGCCGCAAGCACTTGGCTTGCCAATACAATGTCGGCGCTGAATAGGCCGACTGCAAGCGCAACCGCACGATTCATCAGATCAAGCGTACTCAACCCTAAAGACCACTGAGTTTTACCCAGCGCGACGAACACTGCTGCCATTGGGGATGCCACCGACCAACCCGCTACCAGAACCGACAGCCAGAGCACTAATTCGCCTGCCTGAGTCCAGGCTCCGTCAAGGATCAGCGGAAAGAGCCAGCCTCCATGGATCGCCAATACACCGTAAATCCCTGTTGCCGCAATCAGCAGCCTGCCGCATCCTTGCTCCATCAAGGTACCGCAAGGCTCACCTTGTTGGCGTAACCGCCCCAGCTCAACCAGCAAGCTATCGCTGACCACTTTCGATAGCAACGAATTGGGAATCACCACCATGCGATATACCAGCATGAAGACTCCAGCAGATGCTGCCCCCACTGCCGGCACCATACCCAATGGCAGTAGCTGCAATGACAGTGCTCCAAGCAGCGCTGAAGGAAGCAACCAACGAGCCTTGCCCCATTGTTCCTCCCAACAGATTTTCAGTTGCGCACCAGATCGTCTCTCCACGAACCTGAAAACTGTTAACAATGCTGCGGCTCGTCCAAATAACTCTCCCCATAAAAGCCCATTCATGCCCAGCCCAACAAGCCCGAACGATGCCTGCCCTCCCAACACTCCTACTGCCTGAACTGACCGCCCTGCAGTCGCTCTCAGCGCTCTGTCTTCAATAAGACGCAAGTAATAGAAACCGTTGAAAAGCGCCGTCGCAACCACTGCAAGCCCAACAAACAACGCCTGCGACCAGGGAAGCCAAGTCAAACCCAATGCCAAGCCTACCGCAGTAGCTCCAAGAACGGAGGTCAAGGACATCAACCAAAAACTGGACGCGGCGTCAGCACTGGAAGGCATTAACTGATCGAGCCGCAAGGTAACCACCACGGCCATGATGCCCACCACAGCCAACAACATGGAGTATTGGCCAAACGCGGCAGGTTGAAAAATCTGAGACAACAGGGGACCGGCAGCCAGGCCTGCCAGCATCGCCACTACGGGGCCAATTAGCAGGTGCCGTATACGCGTGCTAATCTTCACCGTCGGCTTTTAGCCCCATAGGCCACCATCCCAATTATCGACAGAACCCCACCAATGACCGCCCACATCAGCAAGCGCGGCGTAGCGGGCTCACCAACCGGTTCAACCGTTATATCTGTTGAGATCGCCAACTGGCCGGCAAAGGTTGAAGAAGATTTCGCTGCAGCCCGAAACTGGGCAACCATATCGTCATCGACGATATCAAAGCCGTTTTTTGAGGGTGGCAGGTTATCGCGGGTAAACGTTTGAAGGGCGTCGGCTTTGCGTGCAAACCAGGCATTCATAGAATGTCTCATGCGGGCTTGGCTTTCCGAAAGGATCTGTTGGCTCCATCGCTTCAGCTCTTCACTCGCCTCCGCCGTCGACCTGGCAGTCACATTAAGTTCCAGAGCGCGCTGCCCCAAACCTGCATGGTTACCGGAGCGAAGACGTGCGTAGCGTTTAGCGGAACCGGCAATATCGGCAGACTTCAAACCCTCGTCGACAACAAAACGAAATACCACATCATCAACGTATCGCATCCAACCATTCAGTAATTCCAACGTCACCGAATCACTATTGACAGCAGGCTCGTTCGCCTCTCTGGATTCGACTGTCAAGGTAGACCGGACAAGCTCGGCCCGCTTCAAAACTGGCGGAGCAATGGCCCAAAAATCATTGAACACGACGAGCTCCTCCAGATCCGCCCGTGCAATATGGGTATCTTCATGGAAAAATGCCCATTGCAAGGCACCGGCCACTAGGCCCAGCGCCACACCCAGAGCAACGCCTATTAACCAGTTACGTGGTCTCACCTGTCTGTCTCCTCCTATTCAAAGCCATGTGATTGTAACCTTCCTCTGTACCGCAAGATAGAAACACACTTTGCCAGATGGCCTATCGCTTACAACCAACCTAAAAATTCCAAAAAAGTGGTATGAGGCCAATAGCAACACCCCCCACCAGCAAACTCAACGGCAAACCAATCCGCATATAATCAGTAAACTGATACCGCCCCGGCCCATAAACCATCAGATTGGTCTGATACCCCAGCGGTGTAATGAATGAGGCAGACGCCGCGAACATCACCGCAACCGCGAACGGCAGGAAGCTTACCCCCAACTGTTCGGAAAGTGCTAATGCTATCGGGAACATCAGTACTGCGGCGGCGTTATTGGTTATCAACTCGGTAAATATGGCTGTCAGTAAATAAATCAGTGCTAGTGCCATCCACGGAGTCAGCGCCCCGAAGCCCAGAAATCCGTCGGCAACCCAGATCGCCGCTCCGGTTTCTGTCATGGCATTCCCCAATGCAAAAGACGCGGCAATCACCACCAGCACCGGCAAATCGACACTGCGCCGGGCCCGGCTGGCCGTAATACAACCGGATACAACCATTGCCCCGGCAGCCAGAAAGGCGGCTTCCATAATCTGCAAAAGGCCGGAAGCGCTCATCAGCACCATCAGCGCCAATATCCCCAGCGCTCGCGGCGCCTTGTGGAAATCCGGTGGCGTGGAATCGTTCAGGGCGCTGACCAGCAGGAAGTCCCGCCGGAACTGGTATTGCTCAACAAACTGGTGGCTGGCTTCCAGCAGAAGGGTATCCCCCATCCGGAAGATGATATCCCCCAGCTTTCCAGGCACCCGCTTACCTTCGCGGGACAAGGACAGAATCACAGCATTAAACCGGGTGCGGAACCGGCTGTCCCGAACAGTCTTGTTCAGTGCGGGAAATTCAGGCCCCAGTACCACCTCAACAAGACAGCGCTGATGGTTTTCCACGTTCAGCTTATGGACGCTGCCATTGGCGGGTTTTAGGCCCTGAATACGCCGAAGCTCGCTGGCACATTCAGGCGCGCCCACAAAATAGAGCCGGTCACCGGCCTGCAACGTCCGGTCCGGCTCAACGGCGGTAATCAGGCGCCCTCCGCGATCAATCTCGGTGAGGTAGCCATAGCTCAGAGCCCGTAACCCCGCCTGGGCGATGGTTTTACCCACCAAAGGCCCCGGCCCCATGACTTCAACTTCCACCCCGTACTCACGTATCTGGTCCAGTTCTTCACTGACACCACCACGGTCCGGTAATATCCGGGAAGCAAACAGTACAAGGAAGGTGCCGCCCACAAGCAGCAACGGAATACCAACCCAGGCCAACTCAAACAAACCCAGATTAATGTCCAGGCGGCTCTGGAGCATGCCGTCCACCACCAGGTTGGTACTGGTACCAATCAGCGTGCAGGTTCCGCCAAGAATGG
>Ga0307976_1001242_pt1 | contig 12294 bp, 12 predicted proteins | sample OrgLakmetagen919_FD_201836 | JGI IMG/M metagenome (GOLD analysis project Ga0307976, IMG submission 201836) | Saline water microbial communities from Organic Lake, Antarctica - #919 | ecosystem: Environmental > Aquatic > Non-marine Saline and Alkaline > Saline | place: Antarctica: Organic Lake... | reverse complement strand
GCCAGTGAATAAAACCATTGCCAAAAAGGCCAGTATCACCAGCTCACTATTCTACCGGTCGCCAAGAGGGCTGGCCTCCTACCAAACCCGGTTAAGCTTCAAACGTAGTATGCAAATTAAAATAAGCCCCACGCTTTTCCAGCAATTCATCGTGGGTGCCACTTTCAATCACTCGCCCTTCTTCCAGAACGTGAATCAGGTCTGCATTCATGACGGTGCTTAACCGGTGCGCAATCACCAGGGTTGTTTTACGCTTGGCGAGATCTTCCAGCGTTTCCTGAATCAGTTTTTCAGTGCGGGTATCGAGCGCTGAGGTGGCTTCATCCAACAGCAAAATGGGTGCATCGCGCAATAAGGCCCGGGCGATAGCAACGCGCTGGCGCTGTCCACCCGATAAGTTGGTGCCACGTGGCCCCGCCAGAGTATCGAGCCCTGCCCCCAGTTGCCTGGTATATTCATCTACCAACGCTTCCTTCGCGGCTTTATCGACACTTTCCATGTCCGCATCCAGTTTACCCAGCAAAATATTCTGTTTGATGCTTTCATCAAATAAGGCGGAATCCTGACTGACCACTGCAAACAGTGTGCGAAGTTCGATCAGATCCAGCGTATTAATCGGTACATCACCCAGTAATATCTGCCCAGATTGTGGGTCAACCAGGCGGGTTAGCAAATTAAACAGCGTGGTTTTACCCGCGCCAGAGGCTCCCACCAGCGCCGTCATTTTGCCTGCAGGTGCTGTGAGGCTCAGGTCGTGCAACACGGCTTTATCAACATACCCGAAATTCAGATGGTCGAGCACAATGTCACGCCGCCCGATATTGTCCGGCACCGGCACAGGCGATACTGGCGACACAATACGCGGCTTAAGATCCAGCACGCTGTATATCCGCTCCAGGCTGGCACTGGCCGCCTGAAAGGCACCGCTGATGTTACTGAGTCGGCGTAGCGGGTCAAAAATCAGGGCCATGGCGGTAAAAAAGCTCATGAACTCACCGATCGTCTTCTCACCCTCAATAATCTGATGCCCGCCATAAATAACCACAGCTACAAATCCGAACCCGGCTACCAGATCGATCATCGCAGGCATCGCGGCTTTGCCAACTTCCGAGCGACGCTGAAACTTAAAGAAACTCTCAGTCTCTTTCTGGAACCGACCGTCTTCGTACTTCTCCAGGTTATTCTGCTTGATGGCGTTTATACCGTGAAAAATCTCATCGAGGCGCATCGACAAGACTGAAGACACCTCGCGCGAACTGCGCGTGGTTTTTAAAATGAGACGCCGCAGCATGGCGATAGGAACCGACAACAGCGGCAACCCGAACAAAGCAAATACCGTCCAGCGCCAGTCGACCAGCATGGCAACCGTGAGCAGCGCAATCAGAGAAATGGAATCCCGGCCGAGGTTGATCATTGCTGTGCTGGCAAAATCTTTCAGGGCCTGGGTATCCCCCCTAACCCGCTCGATCAGAGCACCCGGCGAGTGCTTGCCAAAAAATGCCGAATCCAGGCGCACCAGATGGCTGAGCATGTCTTTCTGCAGGCCAGTTACAACGCGCAAGCCCACCGTTACCGTGATTACACGCTGTCCAAAACCACCTAAAGCTCGCGCTGTGAACACAATAAAAATAGCCAGAGCAATCCACACCACCTGGTCCGCATTACCCTGCACGAACACGTCATCGAACATAGGTTGCACCAGATAGCTGAGCAAGCCGAGAGCACTGCCCTCTATCACAACCAGTACCGCTGCAACCAGCAAGATACTAAGATGACTGCGCAAATATCCATGCCACAGCCGCTTCACCAACGTCGAGCGTGGGGTGTCGTGGTGTTTTTCCAAATCAAATTCATTCACGACCGAATACCTTTTCATTCACGTCTGAGTACCTTATCGACGATCCAACTGGTAAGACCAGCAGGTTGGAAGTTTTGCTGGAGTTGGCGTGGGTCGTAAACCTCGGCCACCCATTGCTGCAACGTCACTGGCGTATGCGCACAATGCCGTTCGTATTCGCAAAAAAACTCGTGTAACAATCCAGTCTTGGCACTTTTGAAATGCAGATATCGAACCGATAGCTGCGCTTTGGCATCCGTTACTGTGCCCTGCCCCGTCAGCAATAAATACAGCCCTGCCGCAAAACCCGAACGGTCAGCGCCTGATTTGCAATGGAACAAAATGGGTCGCTCTACACTGTGAACAATGGCTTCGAACTCCTGCAGTGTTTCTCTTCGGGGCGCACCGCGCGAGGACATTCTTAACGATACCAGGTCGACACCAGCCGTCCTGCACGCTTCAATTTCATACAACGAGCTACCGCCAGCGCTCAGGCCGCGTAAATTGACAATCGTCTGAACGCCCTGTTTCGCAAGTTTTCGAATCTGCCTGGGGCTTGGGTGATTACTGCGCCAAGCATCAGTGGCAAATTTGGTGGGCCAATTCCACAGCGGGCGTACCAGACCATGATCAATAACCATGGCGTCAAGCCATGCCACAAAACGGATAACCGGCCGGTCAAAATGATCAGCCCAGGTGCCTCGCCAGCGCCGATATCGGCTCGTCATAAGCCCGACTCTTCAAGATAGCGGTGCACCTTTGCCCTGAACTCCTTTTTCTTGGCCTGCCTGACCCACCTAAACCACCGTTGAGTGGGAATCCAGGTGCGGTCACCCAAACCATCAATAATAACAAACCGTTCAAGGCCTCCACCGGCCCCTTCCAGTACAATGTTTTCAAGATTCAGGTCCGCAAACGTCAATGGGCTTTCAACCACCCAATCGACCAGCATTTTCAGGTCATTCACTCGACTTGGGGTTAGCCGCTTCTCATCAAGCAGTGTTCGCAGCGTAGGTGCCAGATGACCCTGTTCATCCCTGGCTGCGGCTACCAATAACCCGAGACCCATATCGGTCTGTGCCACGCCGTGCACAGGCCAGATTCGCTGACAAACCGGTCCATAATCCTGGTATCGGCTGGCAATAAAATGGCGCAAATCCCGCTCAATGCCCGATGTGTACAAAAACCGGTCTTTCAAACTTTCTAACCGGGCTTTCAGCCCTTTCTGTGAGCCAGCCTGTACCCGGGGAATGTGAACTTTAACCAGCAAAGAGGGGTCATTCGGGTGTTTATAGATGTATCGGGTCTTGCTGCGGGTAAGCAGCAGGCCCTCCGCCAAGCTCAGAGGCCCGAATACGAGTGCACCCGGGCCTTTTGTCTCACCGGTTATAGAGCGTTCTTTGTCGCTACCGGCAGCAGCGTTAACGTGTTCGGCGGGGCCTGAGCCTTGGTTGCTCACTCAATTATCCTGTCTGTCGGCTCATAACGACGCTTATAGGGGTTTTCAGGTGTTATGCCCGGTCAAACTACTGACCAGAACACGGCGTATGGTACTGAAAGCGCTTGCTTATGCCTACCATGATGCTGGCCAAAGGCGGTTCCCTACTGTGGAGGTCGTGTAAAGCACGCTGTTCCATCAGCGCCCCCCACCCGATGTAAGCCTATGCTCATGGAGGTAATGCACCCCGGGTTCATGTAAGCTTCGCCTTTTCAATGACTGCGGCACATCGACATCCATGCTTAAAATTATCGGCCGGTATCTGGACAAAACCTGGCGTCGTTTCCGGCCCTATCTGCTGCCCGAATTCAAACGGGCCTACAAAAAACTGATGCTAAGCGCCAAGCCAGTTCCTGAAGGCAAACTGGTGGTTTTCGACTTTCACAGCAACCGCATAGACGGTCCCCAGGGGCGACGGTTCTTCAACCTGTTTACCTTTTTCACCCGGGCGGGCTACTTTCCCGTGTTGGTTGACCATTATGCCTTTTTGGCAAACCCGAGAAACAACTTCAAAGCAGAATGCTTCAAACAACCTTTCAGCGTGATTGATAGTCCGGCTACGGTCAGTCACCGACAAGAAACAGTCATCGTGATTTCTGACCTTCCTGTGCGAGCCGGCGGGAACGATCGCGTTTCAGAAACCCATTCAAACAGGGGGACTCATCGTTTCTGCGTTAGCCTGGCGGTCGATGAGCAGCTTGGTCCGAATGAATTTCCCTGGCCTTTCCCCATGTTTCCGGGGTTGTACCGTATTAACCAGGATTCAATACTCAGCGACTTGCGACGCCAAGAACGCCCCTGGGGGTTCTTTTTCGGGGGGCAGTCTGCGAGCCATAAATACGATAAAAACTGGGTTAAAGGCGTGTACGGTAAGGTCACCCGAAGCGCTTACCTCGCGATTGCTCGCGAAACACTGGCTGCCGGGCCGGGTTTGAAGGAACCTGAAAACAACCGGGAGCTGGATACGCTGCTTTCATCGCCCGTGCAAGGTGGCGTTCTGGTGTACAACGAAAAATGCAAGATCCCACTTGAGCAATGGCTTCCTGTCATGGCCCGGTCACGGTTCTTTTTTGCTTGCCCGGGCGTACGCTACCCGATGTCGCACAACACCGTTGAAGCGCTGGCCGTGGGTTCTGTTCCGATCATCGAATACCCGGAAGACTTCTACCCCGCCCTGCAGGACGGCATCAATTGCCTGACCTTCACAGGTGAAGCGGGTCTGAAAGCCGCCATTGAACGAGCGGCCAGCCTGAATGAGGCTGAGTGGCAGGGGCTATCGTCCAATGCGATTGAGTTCTACGAACATCACCTGAGCCCCGTTGCCGCTGTGAACCGTTTGCTGGAATCCCAAGCCAATGGAGCCAACACCATAAAACTGGTGCCCTTCCTGAAGCGGGGTGGTGGTCATATCTGAACCTGCAGATCCCCCCTCGAAGCTCACTCCCGGCGCAACAGTTTGTCGGTTAGCCAGTTGAACGCCCGGTTTGGCTTGAATGTCTTGCTCAGGGCGTCCCGGTCATATTCGGTTTCCAGCCATTCATCAAACCCTATGCCAGTTTCGGACTGAGCCTTTCCGTACGCTTCAACAAAATGATCCATCATGCCCGTAGACGCACTGCGAATGTGCAAGTACCTGAACGACAACTGCCTTAATGCATCATCGACTGTGCCATCCTGTTCCAGCAAACAGATTGCTGCTGCCAGACCGGCACGATCAGCACCCGATTTGCAATGCAGCAGCATGGGTTTGGGCGCTTCGCGAAACAGCTGTTGCAATTGCTGCACCTGAGCCCGTGTCGGCAAACGCCGCGAACTCATTTTCAAGCTGTAGAGTGTCATGCCCAGCTGCTCGGTATGGTACCGCTCCAGATGAAAGGCGCCGCTTTTACCTTCCCCGCGCAGATTAATAATGGTTTTGAACCCGGCTGTCGCCAGGCGGCGTAATCGCCAGGGCGAGGGTTGATTGGAGCGCCAGATACCCGGAGCAATTTCCACCGGGCGGTTCACCGGCGCACGCAGTAACCCCAGGTCCACAACCCACAGGTCTACCCAGGCCGCCAGCCTTGCCCTGCGACTGTGCATACGCGTCGGCCAAAGCCCGCGCCAGCCAGCCATCAGCAAGCCACCTGGCCGGGTATTGACAGCAAACCTAAACCACCGTTATTCACAACAAACCTCATGCCGAGCATCAACCCCCTTAAAACACTGTCATGGAAATTCGTAAGCTAACCGGGAACCTCACCCGGCGGAACCGGAGCGGGACCTATGGTAATAGAGCCACACAGCGTTTCCTACCGATGATTTTTGCCTGCCTGCCAACTTCTCGGGTATGCTACGCGGCCAACCTGACCTGACCCCGGTATGATCGATCGCGTGACCTTCACCCCCGTTTCAGACATCCCAGGCCTTGTCCCTTATGAGGGCGAGATTGTTACCCGTTACGTCAGCGAAGGCGCTACGCAGTGGCTAACGCAGCTTCAGGATGCGCTGCGGGCGCAGTCGACCGATCTGCTGTACCGGCAGCGAAACCGGGTATACCGGATAGACGACCCACTGGATCCGGGCAAAGCCATCTGTGTGAAGGCCTTCAAAACGCCCGATCCATTGCGGTCTGCCTATTACCGGCGCACGGGCAGCAAAGCGCGCCGGGCCCACCAGTACAGCCGTCACCTGCATGAACACGGCGCTGCCGTAACCGAGCCACTGGGCTACCTGGAACGCTGGGAAGGCAACCGCCTGGTTGAAAGCTACCTGTTCACACGCTACCTGGCAGATTCGACCGACCTCTATTCCGAAATGACCTATCTGCTGCTCAACCGTCCCTACGCAGCCGACTACATCAAGTTGCTGCGGGTATGTGCAGTTGCCGTCCGGGACATGCACGACAGCGGGTTCATTCATGGCGACCTCGGCCCACAGAACCTGCTGCTCACCCGCGAAAGCGCTGCTGACTGGGCAAACCCGACCTTTATTGATCTCAACCGGGGCCGCTTGCAACCGAACCCGACTCTCAAACAGCGCGCACGTGACCTGGAGCGGATGAAGATCCCGTCCCATTTCTTGCAAATTTCCAGGCACATCTACTGGAACGACGGCCCCATTCCCGCTGAATTTGAGCGCTGGGCGAACCGATACCGGGCCCGGTTCAGGGCGCACCAGCGCTCGCGCAAACTACGCCACCCCATCCGTACCCTCAAACAATGGCTCAAACCTGCCCAAGCCGACCTGAAGAAAGCGGTTTCGACCGGCCAGCCATCGGAACGGGATGTCTGGCTTTGGGACGAGTATTCAGCGCAACCGTCGGTCATGCTTAACAGTAAAGACCGAAAACAATGGCGTAATCGACGTGATGTCTGGACGCTGCTCATTGCCAACCTGCGGCAGGCCCGATCAATTCGAAAACACTATCGCCAACGCAAGGCCAACGCGTACCAGCAGCCGGTCAACCCCGGCAATCGGCTGGGTGTATGGGTCGACGTTGATGACCAATTCAACGCACAACTGGACAGCCTCGCGCAGACGCCAGGTATTCCAGTCATGGTTCGTGTTTATTTTCACCTGGGCGACGACCACCTAATCCAGGTCCAAAGCGCCGTTCGTGCCTTATCCAAAGCTGGGCATGAAGTCTCGATCGGGCTTATTCAGTCCCGCCAGGCGCTGCTGGATACCCAGCGCTGGCACAACTTTGTCACAACAGCCATCAACAACATAGCGGAGCACCTGCATTGCGTTGAAGTAGGCCATGCGATCAACCGGGTTAAATGGGGGTTGTGGACTCTGGAAGAGATGACGGCCCTGCAAGCACCTGTTGCGGCGTTGAAGCAAAAACACCCGCATCTGACATTTCTAGGCCCTGCCGTTAACGACTTCGAGTTCCAGTACTACCCGCCCCTGCTCGATGCCTCTCCATCGACCTACGATGCGGTCTCCTGCCATCTGTACGTAGACCGCCGAGGGGCACCCGAGAACAAACAGGGGCATTTTTCAACCCTGGAAAAGTGCCTCTACGGCCAGGCAATTGCCGACACCTACGGCAAAGCGGGTTTCTACATCACCGAAGTGAACTGGCCAATCAAAGACACCGGCTTATATTCGCCGGTTGCGGGCGCCTACCAGCACAGTGGCTCGGTTGAAAACGCCCTGCACGTCAGTGAACAGGAAAGCGCCGCCTATATGATCCGTTACGCGCTCATCGCCTTGTGTTCAGGCACCACGGAACGCATCTGGTGGTGGCGTCTGGCGCACCCCGGTTTCGGATTAATCGATACGTTGAATGGCTGGCGTGAACGCCCGGGCTGGGCCGCCCTGGTCCAATTTCACAACATACTGCGAGGCGAAACCTTTGTTAACAGGGAAGAAAGGGACGGTGCTGTTTGGTGGCACTTTGAACGAATCAGCCTGGTATATAGCCCTGGCAATGCCAATATAAAACCCGACGATGACGTCGAACAGATCACCGACATGGCTGGCCGCCCGATACAATATGCTGCTGGCAAAACCATCCCTGTCGATGGCAACCCGCTCTACCTCATAAAAAACGCGCGCTAAAGTGAGGGCACTCTAACGCCGTTTCCCGGACAGCACAGGCAGCAGATGATCCCGCACAACATCATCCCCGAACAGCCAACTGGCCTTCCGACGAATCTGATGAGAAGTTTCGGTGTTTTCATCTGCTTCCAGGCTCGACCCGGCCCGCGCCAACGCTACTGCCGAGCCAAAAAGCGTTAGCCCCGGGCCGTCCTGACTTGCCAGCCAGTTCAAAAAGCCGGATTTTACGGCCATAACGGGCGTACCCTGGCTGATGGCGTAAAAATAGCTGCCGCTGACCACCATCTCCTCACCCGAATGGGCCAACAGCGCGCAACGCGCGCCGAGCATCAATGAAACGGCCTCCTGCTCGGGAACAAAGCCGGCCTTAATATCAACCGACCTTCCTTCAGCAGCCTGGCGCAACGCTTTCAGGTAAACCGGCTCATTGCACGGACCCGCAATGACCAACTTACAAGGCCCATCCCAATGTTCCACCAACGCCAACAGGTTCTTGTAGGGGCTGATACGCCCAAAAGCCAGACAATAAAGCTCACCGGTTTTAAAAACCTGGTTGGAAGCCTGAGACTCGACAGGTTCGTACAATGGGTGAGGAACATAAAGCCGTGAACCGGCATTGTGGCCTGAGTGGGTAATAACCGCATCAAAACGCGATTCTAACTGATCAAGCAACGCTTTAACCCGTGCCTGATCCGACACCGCCGTGCGGTGTGGGAACTCGTTGTGGCGCACCATCACCAATCGCCGCGACAGGCGGCGCAGCACCCAGAGCTTGGCTCTAAACCCAAGCAAACCCGCCCATTGCAACCGGCCCGTTTTACGCGACACCAGGGTATTTTCAAGCCAGCTAACCAGAATGACATCCAACGGCGGCTTAATCGCCCGCAACCGCCCCAAAGCCAACCACTTAATGCGAGGCACAGGAACCACCTCATGCTCTTGCGCCACAATGGCCTGCATTCGCCCCTGATAGGCATTGTTCCCAACACCCGGATAAAACCCGACTCGCAAACGGTAAACCCTCAATTCAACATAAACGGGCTCGCTCAATGAACAAGCACCCTATCCTAAATGACGCAACACAGGACGGGACACGGAACACCAACTGACGCGACTCAATAAAAGACGTAAAACACGAATAACCACCAAACCCGAAGGAGGCCAGTCCTCTGGGCGACTGGAAGCACCCCGGCCACTGAATACCATCACCGCCCAAATGGCCAACGCCAGTCATCCAGCGGTAACCCTTCTGATCCTACCGTTTCATTGTATGCACCAATAAAGCCTGCATGGGCCTCCCGCCACTGACGCTCTTGCTCGCGCCGGACCACTTCGCGCAAATGGCTATCACAAACTTGAGACACATTAATATTCAATGCTCTGGCGGCGGCCAGAACATCGGCGCTTAAACTCAGGTTAACGGCACGCTTTTTGGCCTGACGGGACGGGTTGGCAGATACCGGTTTACTTAAAGGCATAACCACTCCATGCGCATTTTAAACATACCCATAGCTTAACCTTTGGACCCAGAATCACAAGGGACGCAGACATGAACTAACGTAACCTAGGGAATGACGTAGAACGATGAAAAATCAAAAGGAATCGATAGGGTATGAGGACAGTCGCCGGGCCAACCTGCCCTTAATATTGTACAGATCGAGTGGGTCAACTATACTTGTTCAATTACTGGTACAGGTTAAGCCCCATGAAAATCCTTTCGTTTACAGAGGCTCGCAACAGCTTAAAGTCCGTTCTGGATGCGGTGGTGAATGATGCGGATACAACCGTCATCACGCGTCGCGATGCGGAAGACGCTGTAGTAATGTCACTTGATTATTACAACAGCCTGATGGAAACGGTACATTTGCTGCGTTCACCAGCAAACGCCGAGCATCTCAATCGCTCCATAGCTCAATACAAGGCGGGCAAGACCACCCAACGAGACATACTGAATGAGTGATCGGTTGCTATGCTGGACCGATGAATCCTGGAACGACTATGTGTACTGGCAGACACAGGACAAAAAAACACTCAAACGCATCAATAGACTGCTTGCAGACATAAAGCGATCGCCGTTCGAAGGCATCGGCAAGCCGGAAGCATTGAAGGAAAATCTCAGCGGATTCTGGTCGAGACGGATTGACGATACCAATCGGCTGGTTTACGTAGTCGATGGGTCTACCATAACGATCATTTCCTGCCGTTATCACTATTGAGCCTAAATGACGCAACACAATAAGGGACGCAAGACACCAAAAGACGCGCAACCCATCACACCCTTAGGAGGCCAGTCCCCTGGGCGACTGGAAGCACACCAGCCACCGAATAAAACCACCCCTAACAGGCCAACTTCACCGGTGACTCATTCTCCCCGTCACCCAGAGGACTGGCTTCCTACGAAAAACAAGAGACACAAACCCCGCGTCTAAACCGGTTCCGCGTCTTTCCATGTCCCACGTCTTTTCAATCATCCCAAACAACCTACATAGGAAATTGCGGACCTCTATGCTGTGCAGGCTGGTCATTTTCAAGAATTTGCAGTGCTTTTTTTACCTTTTCCGCAACGATATCAACCAGATAGCGCCAGAAACCATTCTGTCGAACCGTTTGGTTGATCCGATCCGGCGGTATAAACCGGGACATCTCATAAATAAAGTCCTTTTGCTGCTGCTCGTCGGTTTCAAGCCGCTTCAAGCGCTCATTAATGCGTTCGAGGAAGGCTCCCTTAGCCACAGCATGGTCCTCCAGCTTGGGTTCGATCAGCTCATACGCGGGTTCAATACCACTTTGGTACAACCAGGCGATGTCCCAGAGATCCCGGTGTTTAAGACGCCCCGGTCTCATCGCGAAAGCCAGAAGTTTATCCGCAAATATTTCCTCTCGGGTCTGTGCATTGATAATGAGAGCCTCGGTACCGAGATTGATCCCATAGTGATTTCGAATCGTCCTCGGAACGATCTGGTAGCTAGGGACGGCGCATATATCCAGATGGATTTTTTGCGCTGGCATGTCGGGCCGCTGAGGTTGGGTATTTACGCTCAGTTTCCAGGTATCCACATTGCCCTGTTTCACCGCCTTTGGTTCCGAGACAGTGATTGGCACTACGTATTTTTCCTGCAGCCGGCTTTCCAGCGTTTCCTTAAGCTTAACCAGTTCAGCTTTATCGAAATGGGCTCCACCGGTAAAATCCAGATCTTCACTCAAGCGATTGGATCCGTAACAGGCACGAAGGCAAGTCCCACCAATGAATGTAAGCTTCTGCAGCAAGTCTGCATGGCTCATTTCGCGCAGAATGTCATGGTGCAGGATTTCCTTTTCCACTACGGGGCGCAATGCAGCCAGCTCTCCCTGGGCTCGAATAGCCTCATTAACCAAGGCATTAAACAATTCCATCGTCAGTCTCCTGCACCAGATCAATTGTAGAGCGATTGAAGCGTCGCATGTCTGCCAGCGCCAGGTGTGGTGAAGCCCGGAACAAATGCCGGCTGGAATCGTAATTCAACGCATCAATAACGTTCGACATCGGGCGCTCCGTATGCACAAACTCAATCGTGCCATACCGCCCGCAACTGATTTCTGCAGAGCGACCGGTACTCACCACAGTTACCCAGGCTATGGGTATTTGGGAGATTAGGCCTGCTTCACTGAGTACGGTTTCCAGACTGATATAATTGAAATGCCTTGCACGCAGTAATGCAGCAGCATGGAAAAGAATCAGGCCGCTATTGTCCGGTGCACCTGCGTATTGATAGATACCCTGGCACACCCGTTCTAAAAGCCCTCGTTTCTCGGCCCGATGAATAACCGCTCTGTATGCCCCCTGGCTCAGCTCCGGAAACAAGGCTCGAAAGGTGGCAGTTGAGTACAGGCACCCCGAACCCGATCCGGTTGATTGGGAGGCGAGCAACCATCGCTCCAGCCGTTGTATGGGTTGCATGGGCAAACTCCGCGTTTTGTTATGTTTAGTGTAATAAAGCGCGGAGGAAATGCAAATATTTCAGAATTTGAAATGTCGCCGTACAACAACTGCCGCAACACAATAAGGGACGCAAAACACGAAAAGACCAAACAACCACCACACCCGTAGGAGGCCAGTCCCCTGGGCGACCGGAAGCACACCAGCCACCGAATAAAACCACCGCCCAACAGGCTAACTTCACCGGTCACTCATCCTCCCCGTCACCCAGAGGACTGGCTTCCTACAACAAAAGACCAAACAACCACCCCACCCGTAGGAGGCCAGTCCCCTGGGCGACCGGAAGCACCCCTGCCAGTGAACGAAACCACCGCCCAAAAGGCCAACTTCACTGGTGACTCATTCTCCCCGTCACCCAGAGGACTGGCTTCCTACGAAAAACAAGAAACACAAACCCCGCGTCTGAACCGGTTTCGCGTAATTCCATGTCCCACG
>Ga0307976_1001241_pt1 | contig 12300 bp, 9 predicted proteins | sample OrgLakmetagen919_FD_201836 | JGI IMG/M metagenome (GOLD analysis project Ga0307976, IMG submission 201836) | Saline water microbial communities from Organic Lake, Antarctica - #919 | ecosystem: Environmental > Aquatic > Non-marine Saline and Alkaline > Saline | place: Antarctica: Organic Lake... | reverse complement strand
AGTTGAGGCGTTTTGCCGAAGGCGCTTCTAATGAAGAGTTTCAGCTGGCAAAACTCGAACGGATGAAAGAATTTTCCGAAGCGACCACTTGCCGACGGAAAATGTTGCTGAGTTATTTTGGCGAATATTTGCCAGAAGATTGCGGAAATTGCGATGTCTGTGAAAATCCACCTAAATTCTTTGACGGCACGCTCATCGCTCAAAAATTCCTTTCTACAATTGCGCGCCTGAAAGAAAAAGAATCGCTCACAACGATTGTGGATGTTTTGCGTGGCGCCCAAAATGCCAATGTGCACGAAAAAGGCTTGCAAAACCTCAAGACTTACGGTATCGGGAAAGATATTTCGTGGAATGACTGGCAACATTATGGCACCCAACTCGTGAACCAGGGCGCTTGTGAAATTGCCTTTCACGAACACAACTGCCTAAAATTGACTGAGTTTTCAAAAGGGATTTTATTCGAAAATAAAAAAGTTCACCTCACAAAACCCATTGTTTTCTCAAAACAAAAAGCAGCAAAAGAACCGCAAGCCAGGACTCGAAAAAATTCATTGTTCGAGCATTTGCGCAAATTGAGGTTGGAAATTGCCCAGCGTGAAAATATCCCGGCCTTTGCCGTTTTCAACGATGCTGCCTTGCTCCAAATGGAGAGCCAACAGCCCCTGAACCTCAAAGATTTTGAAAAAATTAGCGGGGTAGGGGCGCGAAAACGCGATGTGTATGGTAAAACTTTTGTCAGCGCAATCAGGAAATTCCTGAATAAAAATCCGCAAAAAGGGGATACTTATAAAATCACCCTGCAAATGCTCAATGAAAACCTATCCATTGAAGAAATTGCCGAAAAACGGGATTATGCAAAAACAACAATTTTATCACACCTTTTAAAATTGCACGAACGCGGTGAAGATATTGATTTGATGCTGTATATCGATGATGAAATTTTAGAAAAAGTAAAAACGGCCAAAACGGAATTAGAAGACCCCGACGCGTTAAAACCTTATTTTGATTATTTTGATGGCGAAATGCCTTACGGCGAAATTAAATTTGCTTTGGGGCTTTTGGAAGACTGATGTTACCAATTATAAAGGGTTTGAAATGTTTAAGAGGTTTTTTTCTGAATTTAGTTTTTAACAGTAACTGTAAATTTTAAAATTATGGCTGAAGATCACGGTAAGCATATCAAGAACGACGCGCAATATGAAAAGTTGCGCGACGAAGGGATGAGTAAATCCAAAGCTGCGCGGATTGCCAATACTGAAAATGCTGGCAAAAAAGGGGGCAAGGCCAAAAAGTATGAGAAACGGACCAAAGAGGATATTTATGCAGAAGCTAAAAAGGTGGGCATCGATGGTCGCAGCGAGATGAGTAAAGCAGAACTGATTAAAGCCCTGCGCAATTCTTAGAATGTTTTTTTGATTACCTTACGACTGTAAATTATCTTTAAGTAATGATTTTATGGAATTTGATCTAAATAAAAAACAAAGGAAATATATCCGGGAACAAATTGAATGCGGAGGGGTTAAAAATGCAAATCAGTTGGTTCGAGAGGCTTTAGACTTGCACGCGGATTATTCAAACCGAAAATTATCTCATCTTAGGGCAGAAATTGAAAAGGGCTGGAACGCACCAAAAAGTAAAAATTCCATTTTGGATATTTTGAATAAGAAAAAAAATGGATAACCTATATTCTCTTTCTACTGTAGCGGATAAGGACTTAGATGATATTTTTGAATTCTCTGAACAAAAATTTGGTTTTGATCAAGCATTCAAATATCTGGAAGAAATTCATAACTTATGCAATGTATTAGGCGAAAATCCAATGATTGGAAAATTCCGGCCTGAAGTGAAAAATGGACTCTACAGTTTTCCAAAAAATAAACATATTATATTCTAACGGATTTTTTCGGATTACGTTTTTATCTTACGCGTAATACATTCTTCTAAAGACCTTAACAATATTGAAATTTTTGATCGCTAAAAAATACCGTATAACCCAAATCCTTTTGTATTCTGTGCTTTTGGCTTTGCTGTTTTCCTGCAATTCTGAACAAAAGGAAATCCCTGCTGGAAAGCTCTCTTTTTATCACTGGCAAACGCAATTTGAGGTTGATACAAAAATTATTAAACAGGCAAATGCCACGCGGCTTTACGTCCGTTTTTTTGACCTGTATTATTCCGAGGAAAACTTTCGCGTGCTGCCCAAAGCCACACTTCAAAAATCCAAAAACGATTCCGTTGCTGTAAATGAAATCGTGCCGGTGATTTATATTACCAATAAAGTTTTTGAAAAGATAACAACTGCCGATGAAATTGATCGCCTGATTGAAAACACTCTGGGAAAAATAAAGCGGTTAAAAACAAATAAATTTCCCGATTCAGTTCAAATCCCTGAAATTCAAATTGATTGCGATTGGACGACCGGAACGCGGGCATCTTATTTTTCGTTTTTAAGGGCGATAAAAAAACATCCCTTATTTCAAAAAACAACAACGAAATCCAATGCAAAAATATCTGCCACAATCCGGTTGCACCAAGTGAAATATAGCGAAAAGACAGGTGTTCCGCCAGTAGATAAAGGCACCATAATGTTTTATAACGTCGGTGACCTCGGGGATATTTCAGAAACCAATTCGATTTTAAACCTCGATAAAACCAAAAATTATTTAGAAGGCTTGAAAAATTATCCGCTGGAATGCAGTATCGCGCTGCCCTTTTTTGAGTGGGCCGTGCTTTACCGCAAGAATAAGCTGGCTGGTATCTTACACGATCTGACGGAAAAACAAATGAATACTGTCTTTTCCAAGACTTCAAAATCCAAGTTTACGGCCAAAAAGGATGCTTACTTAGATGGGCAATTTATTTATAAAGGCGATAAAATCCGTTTGGAAACTGTGAGTAGTGGTAAATTGCAAGAACTTAAAAACTTGATCGATGATAATTATCCTGAAGAATATTCTGTAATTTTATACCACCTAAATTCACAACAAATTAAATACAAGAATTTTGATGCGCTTCGTCCGCTTTTTACTGATTAGTTTTTTATTGAGTTCGCTTTACGCGAAAGCAAGCAATCCCGACCCACATTTGAGTTTTTGCGGCTTTAGTGGCGATTATATTTCATTTTATCCAATCCTTAACCAAAATATCATTGATGAACAAAACTTAAACGCATACACACGTTGCCGTCATATTTTTTGCGGGGCCTTTGCCGGGGATCATAACAATAACCAAAATGTTGATGCTTGGTCAAATTATTTTGACGGTAAAATTTCGGATCAACAAGTAAGTCATTTGATTTATAGTACTGAACTCGACGATTATAAACAGTTTTTGAAGGATAATTTTAGCGGTTCGCCGCTTTCTTCGGTTTCCCGCAAAAAAGCAATCCCCTTTTTGCGCTATATGATTTTGGCCAAACAAAGCGAGGGAATTACCAGTAACGCTGGAAGTAGTAGAGGTTGGTATCAAGGTGAAAAAAAACAGGGTGAAGATCCAAAACCCGAGTTGTTGAAAAAGTATTTAGACCAGGTGCAGCGCGAAAAAAATTCATTTTTGAAAAACCGGTATGGATTTCAATTGGTGCGTTTGGCTCATTACCTACAGCGAAACAAAATGGCTTTGAATTTTTTTGAGCGTTATCTCTCGAAAAGTGGGCAATCAAATTATATGTATTACCGCGCCTTGGAACAGCGATCTGGCGCGGCTTATAATTTAGATAGACAACAAGAAGCTGCCGAAGGTTTTATTGAAGTTTATGCCAATTTGCCTGATCGGCATCGCAGTTGTGCCTTGAGTTTAAATGCTATTCAATGGCATAGCATTGACTTTAAAAACTTCTTTAAAAAAGAAGACAGTTTGTTTGATATCAAAAGTTTTTACAGGGTTTTTTATACCGGCGCACCTGCGAAAAAAGCAATGATGAAACTCACGGAAAAAACACCGAATTCTACTTATCTAAAACTGCTCGCCGTTCGCCAGGCAGATCAAATTCAGGAAGAATTGTTTCCTGTTGTTTATGATGATTTTGAGAGCGGTTCGCGTTACAGTCCTGAAAAAAGTGAAAAGGAAATTAAAACAATGGGCGAAACCCTTGAAAAAATTGCCCGTACCCAACTTAAAAATGACAAGGTAAAAGATATTGATTTTTGGAAAATAATGAAGGCGGTAAGTCTGTTCCCAAAAAAGGATTTTGTGCAGATCAAGAAGTTGATGAAGACTATTTCTGAAGATTCTAAGCTTTCCGCTCAGGCGCAACGCTTAAGATTTGCAGCGGCGGTTTCTGAATTGTCTGAAATCAATCGTAAAAATATCAATAGTTTGTTTTTAGAACTGAAAAAGAACCCAGATTTGTTTCAATATGAACCGCTTGTCGCGTTTTTCTTTAACCGGGTTGCACTATTTTATAGCAAAACGAACAATCAAATATTTGCCAATTTGAGCTATTGGCCTTTACGATATCGAAGTCCAAAAACTGATCTAAAGTGGGAAGATATTAAAGACAAACCCCAATCTTATGGGCTGCCTGACCGCAAGTATAAATTTTTAAATGACACTGTTCTGAAACGCTTTAAAAGTCTGTTGAATTATACTGAAAAAACCGATTTTGAACAGGTGGTTTTAGCGCAATTAAAAGTTTCACCTGAAGATTATTTACACGAAATGCGTGGCAGTTATTATTTGGGTAACGGTGATATTGACAAGGCTATTTCAAATTTTGAAAAGATTGAAAACCCGCGGCAGTTTTATCAAGAAAAATTCCGGCCGCAGATTTTTTCCGGGGCAATACACGAGTATTTTGACACGCCTTTTATGCAGCAGTCCGATTCCATTCATTTGAAATATGAATCGATTTTGAACAAAAATGGGAAAGCAGCGATGGATCTAAAAAACACGAGGAATGTTGAAGAATATACCGATAATAAACTGGCTTTGGCAAAAACCATCAAGCGCCTGCAGGATTTAGCGGGAACAGAACCTGAGAACGATGGGGATTATTATTATATGCTGGGAAATGTGTATTATAATATGAGCAGAAATGGCTGGTTTTTAAATGATTTATTTTATTTCTCAAATGACCGCAGGAATAATTTATTGGGTTATAATTATGGTTATTCTGACGAAACCCAAAAAAATAAAGGCTGGCATATCCCAGAATTGGCAACATATTTCTATAAAAAAGTTTTAGAAAAAAGCAAAGATAAAGACGTTAAGGCCAAAGCCACGTTTATGCTTGCCAAAACAAATTTTTGCTATGATTATATCAGAACAGAAGTGAATAACCGGTATGAACTAAAACTCTGCGGCCCTCACAAAAGCTATTTTGAGCAATTGAACCAAAACTATTCCGACACGCAGTTTCAAAAAGAAGTTATTAAAGAATGCAGTTGGTACCGGGCTTTTTTAAATTAAAACACGAATTTTAACTTTACCAATTAAGTAAAGAGCTTTAATTAACCCATTCAAAACCACATAGACCCAAAAAGATTTATCGAAAATCAATGATTTGGAAATATGTTTGTACCGGAAACGTTTTCTTCAACACCCGGTCGGGAAAAGCTCTCACCTTTGCTTGAAAAAATAATCCAAAGAAATATACGATAGTTACCAAAAACAGGAACGAACTTAAAAAAAATAATCAAGGCAGGTTCAATTTAAAAGCCTTTTCATATAAAAAAGTGTCATACGTCCTAAGCAGCTTGCCTGCCGGTCTAAGAGTTCTGCTTCTTTTTTAATCCTACGTCCAGCTCTAAGTCTTATTCAATGCAAAATCAGCCTGTTAAAATGAAATTGAATGTTAGCCTGTTACTTTCCCTAACGTATAAAGCTGGCTCATTGTCGGGGTTTTGCTTCCGCCAGTGGGTTCGAGTGTAATTCCGAAACCTTGTGAGCTATTGGCATTGGCAAGCTGGAACAGCTTTTTCTCATTTTGGTCGAACCGATCCAATAAACCGACGCTTGTAGGTTTTAAAGGGTCAAATGTCAAGGACCAAACTTGGTAAACCTTTCCTTCCGGTGGTTCCGGAAGGCCTTTGGCATCGATGATGAGTTTGTTTTCTTCTGGGTTGAAAAAAGCCGCTGCATAAGAATTTGGCGCTACTTTTTCTTGACCTTTTAGCTTAACTTTGACCGTGTTTTCATTCCGGATAGCGGCCAACATTTTTTCTGCCTCTTGTTTATTGCCCTCAGCGTCTTCCGCTTTGCTTTCAGCTTCATTGACCTCTTCTTCTAAAACCACTTTCTTTGCATTGCTTTGATTGAGGTCTTTTCTCAGGTCATTGTTATCTTTGATCAAGCTGAACAATCCAATCAATAATGCTATGCTCGCTGCCCAACCGATGTAAACTACCCAATTGTTGCGTGAGCGTTTCTCTTGGGGAAGCCTGTGCACTTTTTTATTCCCGATTTTATCTTGGATGGATTTTAAAACCTCATTTGGGTTGTAAGGCGCGGCCGCTGAAGACAGCTGACTGAGGGCCGCTTCAATTTCTTCAACTTCCTTTTTAATTTCTGGGTGTTTCTTGAGCTCTTTACTAACCTCACGTCCTTCCCCTTCAGGCAAAGCGCCGCAAACGTAGAGTTCTAAAACCCCTGATGATATGTATTTTTGAATATCCATTACTCAACTAAAATTTCCCTTAATTTTTTTATGCAGTTTCTATTTCTGGTCTTCACAGTTCCCAATGGCATATCGAGTTCTTCTGATGTTTCAGCCTGTGTAAAGCCTTTGAAATAAAGCAAATCAATAATCTTTTTGCAATAAGGTTTTAAGATTTTGATATATTTTTTTACCCCGACCGCATCTACACGGTCAACAAAATTGCTCTTTTCCTCTAGTATATCTACGAAATAATCAGCAGTGAGGTTTTTCTTTTTGTTCTTAAATGCCTTGGAACGCATTTTATCGATAGAGGCATTCCGTGCAATATTCAGGGTCCAGGTAAAAAACCGGCCTTTGCTGGAATCATAAGTGTCTGATTTATCCCAAATCTTCATAAAGACATCTTGCAAGATCTCTTCGGCAAGGACTTTATCGTTGATTATGCTATAGATTATCCCAAAAAGGCTTTCAGAATACCGCTCGTAAATCCGCTCGAAAGCCTTCGGGTTTTTTTCTTGCATTTGAGATATGAGGCCATCTGGCTGCATAAAAAGCTTAGTTTTTGGGAAATTTAAGCATTTTTTTTGAAAGGCATAAAAAAAGTTGCCCGAAATGAGCAACTTTTTATTTTCTTAATATGTGGAAACACTATTTCTCTAAAGTAAAAGTGCGTTCAACTTTATTGAATGGTCCCTTGATGGTATTTCCATCGCCATCAATGAGTTCTAATTTAACGGTGTTTTCGCCCATTGGCAATCCTTCCATAAGGTAAGGCGCCCACTCATCGATCATAAACTTCTGACCGTTGATCATGGCTTTGACCTTATTCCCGTCAGAGCTCAGTTTTGTGTTGACCAAGAAAAAGTCAAGTAAAACTTTTTTAGTTCCATCACCGGAATAAGTTCCTTTTGGACGGCTGTAAAACATATGTGGTTTAGACAAATCAGCATTCATCTGATCTTCTTTTTTGACATCACCAACACGGAATTTTTTAACGACAAATGAATTGTCATTTTTTACCGCCTCGTGATAGGAACGGGATAAAAATGCAATAACAACATGATCGCCACTCCCTAAATCCTTAGAAAAATTATTTTTATAATGAGCGCTATAAGGTTCGTTGTCCACAATGAAATGAATGTGCTGGCCTTTTTTAGAGCTTGCCAACATATCATTTCCTGAGCCTTTGGTTTTTGTGCCCAATTCATAGTTTTTTACGTCAAATGCAAATTTTGCCGAGCCATCAGACAATTTCATTTTGTTGGGTTTGGTCATCTTCAGGCTTGCATTTTTATACTGCGGGCCTTCAGTCCATTTGGTCAAAGTGACTTTTTTATTTTTCATATCACCCATGCTGTCTTTATTACTCGAATCCATCATTGTGGAATCTTTCATATCAGAGTCATTCATGTCGTCGTCATTGTTCTCACCGTCTTTACATGAGAAAAAAGCCATAACAACAAATGCCGATAATAATAAACTAATGCGTTTCATAATAAATGTTTTAATTTTGAGCTAATTTACAATGCTGTTAAGTAATCATTTGATATTTGTGTAAAAATTAACAAGACTTGTATGATAATTTATTTCAATTTTTGCGGATGTAACTTAAATTGAGCGATTCATATAAACAAAAATAAAGGAAAGCCAGCACACGTTATTGATAATGTGTATTTTAGTAGTGACAAAACAACAAAGTACGAATCACCAAATCGGTGTGCAAAAACCTTCCTTTATCTCTGCTAAGATAACAAAAATAAGCTCAACAAACGATAAAATATCGGCACGCGGTGGGCTTCCTTTCTTTCTTCGCTATGTTGGGCAGACGGGGCTTTATACACTAATATCAAGCTCCATAACTCCATTTTTCACCCAGGGAAACAAGGGATTGCAGCTACAGGGGTTTATAAAACAACTGCTTGCATTCTTTATAGATGGCACGGACATGTCCATGACGGGTTTTGACCAACGGAAAGAGGACGAAGGGTACGCGGCACTTCTCGAATACGACACCGGACAGCTGGCATCTTCCCATCAGATCAAACGCTATTTTGGAAAACTGTCCATTATTGGCAACGTGGCCTACAATAAAATACTCAATGAGCTGTTTATTTGGCGGTTGAACATTGAAAACCCAAAAATCATTGAACTGGGCATTGATACCATGGTGCTCGATAATGATAGTGCCCAAAAACGCGAGGGCAACGAACCTACCTGTAAGCTCAAAAAGGGCTTTCAGCCACTGCACATTTGCTGGGGTCCGTTTTTGATCGACGTGATGTTCAGGAAAGGGGGCGCACATTCCAACCACGGGACGGATTATACCGACAGGGTCCGGGCCATAGTGAAGTTGGTTCCAAACGTTATAGTACCGAAGTCCCCATCCTTTTATGCGCCGACAGCGGGTTTGCCGACCAAAAAGCATATGTGGTTTTTGAAGAAGAACTTCATATACACTACATCACTACGGGGAAGTTGTACACCGATGTCAAGACCTATGTTGGTCAACTCCCCGAAGATGGCTTTGGTCAAATCGCAAAGAACAAAGCCGTATGGCGGTATACTGAATTTGCTGGCAAGTTGAAAAGCTGGGGGAAATTCCGTCGCTGTATTTTCACAACACTGCAATGTGATCAAACGGGGCAGACCGCGATGGATTTTGACAAGCCCGACAATATCATATACACCAATATCGGTAATTGTCCAAAAGCCGATAAACGGTTGAAGGCAGCGGGCGGAAGCTCTTATTTCGATGCGGGGGGCAATCGTCAAGAAATCACATCAAAGGGGCGCCGACGAACTTATACACAGGAGCATAAAAGAACTGGCTACCAAAGAGCAGCTCCCTTTCAAATCCTTTGGAATGAACCGGGCATATTATTTCTTGCTCGTCATTGCGCATTTTATGTTCGAGGCGTACAAACGAGATGTGACCGCCGAGGTAATTCCCGCCACCGCATACCCAAACACGTTCCGGCGAAAACTCATTGATTTTGCCGTAAAGATAACTTCACACGCAAGGGATATTTCAGTGAACGTGGCCAAAACGGTTTACCAATGCATGAACATCGAGAAACTCTGGAAACTATGCCAATCACCGCCACCAATAGCATTATGTTAGGCAAGCGTTAATGCGAAAAAAAAGGAATAGAAAAATAAACCCCCGCCGGGGAGTGGGAAAACTATGCGTGCCCAGCAAGGAAATAGACGAAAAATGCGCTATTTCCAAAACCAATATAAAATAATCCAAGTAAAAAAATAGTTCACAGCTGACATCGACCAAAAAAGTCAATGATTTTTAGACAGAATCGAAAAACAACACGGTTGAAACTGTGAATCGCTCAATTTAGGTATATATAGAAACCACCAAATATTTCTATAATATTTTTTAAATAAAGTTGATTGATCCTTCAATACAGGGGAGGTTTTACTTTCTAAATTCACATTAGTTAAATTTCAAAAAAGCAAAAATAAATCCACACCTCTAAAATCCACGGGAATTTGTATTTTCGCCCGAGCTTAAAAACTGTATGGCAAAGAAAAAAAAGAAGCAAAACAAGTCTGCCGGCAGGCAGAAAAAGAAGACTTCCAAGCGGAAGATCAGTCTGAAAACCAACCGGAAACAGCGGGTGGTTTCGGGTACTTTTTTTATGCTTTTTAGCCTTGCACTGGTCGTTGCCTTCACGTCATTTCTCTTCAATTGGCAAGCTGATCAAAGCGCGCTGACAGAATTCTCAAACCGCAGTGTGGAAACCCAAAATTGGCTCTCAAAATTTGGTGCGACCATCAGTGATTTTTTTATTTACCAGGGTTTTGGCGTTGCCGCATATGACCTTGCGTTTCTACTCGGCTTGACCGGGGTTTACCTCTTTTTTGACTTTAACCGCAAACGCTTATTGAATTTTTGGTTTTGGGGCATTTTTGTGATGCTTTGGCTTTCGGTGGCTTTTGGGTTTTTAGGACAAAATAGCGCAATACTCGGTGGAACGCTTGGTTTTGAAATCAATGATTTTTTGCAGGATTATCTCGGACTGACCGGGACAATTTTAGTAATGCTGTTCTTTTTAATCGGTTATCTCGCCGTTCGCTTTGAATTTACGCCAGAAAAATTTAAAAATCATTTTCAGAAAACAAAAAAAGAAGTTTCAGAGGATTTTAAAAGCGCAAAACATGAATCGTTAAGTCATTCAAAAAGTAATTCAAAATCAGAAAATAACACTGGTGATTCTGCTTCGGTAGAAGAAAATGATTCAGCAAAAACCGAAGCCGAAGCTCAAGTTGAAGAAGAATATAGCCAAGATAAAACGGCTGAAAAACCTTCTGAAAATGATCCAGGACCAGAAGATCACGGAAATAAAAAAGAAAAAGTGGTCATAAAAAACGAAGAGGACCACAACCTGGATATGGAAGTTGAAACCACGGAAGAAGAGGAATTTGAAGAAAATCAAAGTTCAAAACTCGTCAGGGATTTTGGTGAATTTGACCCGACTTTAGAACTCAGTAAATATCAATTTCCAACTATTGATTTGCTAAAAGATTATAGCAGTGGCGGCATCACGATCAATCAGGAAGAGCTGGAAGAGAATAAGGACAGTATTGTCAAAACGCTCAAGAACTATAAAATTGAAATTTCTCAAATTAAGGCTACTGTTGGCCCGACGGTGACTTTATATGAAATCGTTCCTGCCGCCGGAATCCGGATTTCAAAAATCAAAAACCTGGAAGATGATATCGCGTTGTCACTTGCCGCCTTGGGAATCCGCATCATTGCGCCGATCCCTGGAAAAGGTACAGTAGGAATTGAAGTTCCAAACAAAAACCCCAGCATTGTTTCGATGCGGTCAGTGGTGGCTTCCTCGAAATTTCAAAAAGCTGAAGCTGAATTGCCGTTGGCGATGGGTAAAACAATTTCGAATGAAACCTTTGTGGTAGATCTGGCTGCAATGCCCCACTTGTTGATGGCCGGCGCGACTGGTCAGGGAAAATCTGTTGGTTTGAATGCGATTTTAACGTCTTTACTTTATCAAAAACATCCAGCAGAAGTCAAATTTGTGTTGGTCGATCCCAAAAAAGTTGAACTCACGCTTTTCAATAAAATCGAGCGGCATTACCTCGCAAAACTTCCGGATAGTGAAGAGGCAATTATCACCGACAACGACAAAGTGATCAACACGCTGAATTCACTTTGTATGGAAATGGACAACCGTTATGAGTTGCTAAAAAATGCGATGGTGCGTAATATTAAGGAATATAATGACAAATTCAAGGCCCGGAAACTCAATCCAGAAGACGGTCATAAATTCCTTCCATATATCGTGCTGGTCGTCGATGAATTTGCCGATTTGATTATGACTGCTGGAAAAGACGTGGAAACCCCCATTGCGCGTTTGGCACAACTCGCGCGGGCGATCGGGATTCATTTGATCATTGCAACACAAAGGCCTTCCGTTAATGTGATTACCGGTATGATCAAGGCAAATTTCCCATCACGGATGGCTTTTCGCGTAACCTCAAAAATTGATTCCAGGACAATCCTCGACACTGGCGGCGCTGAACAGCTCATCGGCCGTGGGGATATGCTTTATACCAAAGGAAATGAACCCGTGCGCCTGCAATGTGCGTTTGTCGATACACCTGAAGTTGAAAAATTAACAGACTTCATTGGCTCTCAAAAAGCTTATCCCAGTGCGCATCAACTTCCG
>Ga0307976_1001238_pt1 | contig 12313 bp, 10 predicted proteins | sample OrgLakmetagen919_FD_201836 | JGI IMG/M metagenome (GOLD analysis project Ga0307976, IMG submission 201836) | Saline water microbial communities from Organic Lake, Antarctica - #919 | ecosystem: Environmental > Aquatic > Non-marine Saline and Alkaline > Saline | place: Antarctica: Organic Lake... | reverse complement strand
TAAAGCAAAACATCCCTTTTACTGCCAAATAATATGAATACTAATTTAACCAGCCGAGTAAAAATGGCACATCGAACTCATGAATCGCTCAATTTAGGTCTTACTATGTACTACGTTATTTCTTAATAGGCTGTTTTTAAAAGTCAAATTCAGTTTGAGTTATTAAATGTTGAATCACATCTTTTTGTGTTTTTCCATCTTTTAATAAATCCATCATTTTCAGCACTGTCTGTTTTACTTCAGAATAGTCTGGCCCATATCCCGCAGTGAAATATCTGCTCATAAAATAGTCGATATAATAGAATTGTTTTTTCTTAATGTCATAGAAGCAATAATTGCCACCTGTGTTACCAATCACGTATTTATCTGTTTTTTTCGCAACATCATATGAATCCATTGATTGACCCTCGCTAGTATTGAATTTAATAGAATTTTCGTCATATGAAACAGTCAAAACGAAATCACCGCCGGTAGTCGTTAATCCATATTTTTGACTACAATTGAGTTTAACTCTAAAATCTGATTTAACAGTCGTTTGAGAAAAAGCAAAGGAACCTATGAGTATTGAAATTGCAATTAAAAGTGATTTTTTCATATTTATGGATTTTAATTTTTGCTAACGTTTAGTATATGAAAAGTAGGCGATTTCGAAGCACTAAACTTTCGGTTAAGCACAAAGTTTGATACGAGCCAAAAGCCTTGAATTTACTACTGTTTCGCCTATTTTTTATATACATTGTTATGCCCTTTTTTTCATTTTTCACGTTCTGTTTGTAGCGTTGGCAAAGACATACTCTTTTGCAATTTTTGGCTTTAGTGTCGGCTGGTGCGAATTGCAAATGTGTATGGCTTTTAGCGTTGGCATAATTCACTCTATTTATATTCTTCATCAATTTCTTTTAGCATAATCTCCAATTCGTCAAATTCCTTGTCAAATGCTATCATAAAAATTTCAGCATCCTTTTTGCCTAAAAGTTCATTGTTATCAAACCAATTTCCCATCTGTTCTAAAATGTAATCAATGTTGCCTAATGTGTATTCTATACTTTCAGGTATTGAGCTTTTAAATCTGTTTTTTAGTTCTTCTTCAACTTCTTTCATTTTTGAAGCAACTATTTTAATACTTCCTTCTGCTTGAAATGCTCTTTGCGTATCCGAATAACCTCTTTTAATCAACTGAATTGAATAATTTAGATTAGATATGATTGAGTGAAGACTTTCTTTTTTGTGTTTTTCTTTATGTTGGTTTACTTTTTCGTTAATCATTTCAATTACTTTAATTAATACGTTTGTTGCCAAGTTATTCTGTTCGTCAATAATTTTCTTTAAGTCCACTTTTCTAACCACAAAATCTGGCGAATAACCTGCATAACTGAATTTGTACTTTGAATTCTGACCTTTATCAATAAAGTAAAACTCTTTATTATATCGTCTTGATGATGAATGAATAACATCGTCTCTGATTTCTCTATTACCATAATCAAATTCAAATAGAGAAAAGAACTCACCTATATTTTTAAATTTTTCTCTTGCAATATTTTCATACAAGCCAAATAATCCATCTTGTTGCCCATATGTAGCTTGTAAAACGCCATAAATATTTAAAACAGAACGGTTAGGTGTTTTAGTTTCTGGAATTACTATGAATTCATCTATTGCATCTTGACAATCTTCTATTAAGTCTAAAGACGTAAAGCACTTTTCATAATCACCAAAATCTTCTTTAAAGTGATTTGGTTGAAACATTCTGTTGTGAATGTCATTATTTACCTTTCTGCTCAACTCCTGAACGGTCATACGATTTCAATTTTATCAATTTCCTTCATTAATCTGTCCGTTTCGGTCAATGCCACAATGATTTTCTGATAATGCAAAATATCATCAAATTCCAATTTGCGGTCTTTTCGGTCTTTTAGCCATTTTTGAGCGGGTTGATAGCCACCAATGTAAAATTCCCAAGCTACTTGGGGAACATTTTCAAAATACTGTGTGTCGTTGATGAAAACTTTACCGTCTTTGTATTTTGGCTTGCCAACATTATAATGGTATTTTCCAACACTATATTCATACCAATGAACAACCTCACAATAATCTTTGGTACCAACTGGACCTGCAGCCCAAATCTTAATATTAAGAGGTTTTTTACCGGCAAATTGAGTTGGTAAACCTCCAATTAAGACATCATCCATTTTATCAAGTAAAAAATATAAAATTTCTGGAGACAAACAACACGTTGTATTCCATTCTGGACCAAAAAATATCAAAGTTGGATATTCATCTTGTGCTGCTGGGTCAGGGTTTGGAAAATTCTCAGGGATTGCTTCAGGTACAGCGTATCCACTCTCTATATCTGTAAAATAATGCCCCGGTTTACGTAAATAATAAAACCCTGAATTATGAGTTTTATAATATAATTCTAATTGTGTTGCGGCATCACCAGTACCAGGATATTCATCATTATAGCCATTACACCGACCTTGTTGATCCGCAGCCCACCACCAATCATAGAACTGAAAAGGGTTAGCAGTAAGCTTCAAATTATCATCAGAGATGGCAGATCCCACTGTTGAATATATCCAAAGTCCGACACCATCGGAATTTGCTCCCTCTTTTCGCACATCAACTACTACAATATGCTTATTAGTGCCCGTATAATTGGAGAATCGCTGTGCCACAAAGTCATGCATTGCAATATACGTATTAACAACATCAATTCCTGAAATTAGACAACCATCAGAAAAATCCACTGAAATCCACAAGGAATCTAATTTACGGTCAACATAGGATAAATGAGGATGACCATAGGTCATATTCATTGCCGCTTCAACATACCATACCATCGAATCTACTTCCATTGCTAAATCATGAGTACTTTTCAATTCTACTGATGATTTAAAATCTACAATTCGCTGCGCCGTACCATCGTTTTGTACAGAGTTCACTACATCTAATTCATCTTTTTCGCAACCTGCAATAAACAACAACGAAAATGCACCAATTAGTAAATAGTTTAATTTTTTCATTTGCATATAGCTTTAATTAATAATATGGTGCAATAATAATAATACACAAATAAAACAAATAAAAATCATAAACATAATTCATACTAGACAGTATATAATCTCCAATACATTACTTAATATCCTTAATGTATAGGCTTTACTAACATATGTTTATCTGAATATATAAGAATTAAATGTATTATTATGTATTCTATATATGTAGATTATTTCAAACACCACATGGCATACTTTACACATTGTATACATTTGTTTAATGTATTTTTTGATAATTGAATTTGTTTTTAAAATCATGCATAAAATAACTTCCTATCGATGGCGCATTGGACACTACCTATCCCTCACCATTTTTATGCGTACTATTATCCAATTGGCCAAGAACAAAACAACCGTCATTACCCACAATGTAGCAATCTCAGGAAGTGCGTTATGCCATGTACCGCCCATTACATTAATTTTCAATATTCCCTGTATACCGGGCGTGCTTGGAAACAGATATGCTAAAAAGCGGAATCCAAAAGGAAATGACTCCATAGGCCATGAGAAGCCACTTAAAAAAACAAGTGGAACAGATGTAAACAATAAAAAAATGATTGAATTTTCCCTGTTTTTAAACAATGTAGTAAATAAAAACCCCAAAAGTATAGACGCTAAAATCAAAGGCATAACGAGCACAAACATATCTGCCGGACTCCCAGCCATAGGAAAGCTAAATATTTGAAAAACAACCACAAACAGGTAGAAAGAGATTGGAATATAAAGCAACAAATAAGCTAAAGTTTTGGCAATAATAATACGCAAAACACCTTTTCTACTGGCCTTGACCGGAAGCAAAAAATGTTGTGCACCCAACTCTCTTGCTGTTCCGCCACGCATACCAATACCCAGCAGTAGAGTCTGTTGCAACACCAAAACCAAAATAGCAGGCATAGCATAACTGCCATATCCTCCCGATGGATTATACAACCCACGAGCGCTAAACCCAATGGGCGAGGATTGTTTAATAGCCGCTTCCCTAGGAGTGCCTTTCATCATGCGCTTTTTCACCTCAATTTGTTTCCCCAAGGTCTGCGAAGCCATAATGGTTGCAGTATATACCTGTTTATAAAGCATCATGTAACTGGCATCGGCATAAACCGAAACATGTGCTTGAATGCCTTTGGAAATTGATTGTGAAAAATCCTCAGGGATCAATAGAATTCCGGCAACATCGCCAGAATAAAACATATTTTGTGCATCAGAAATATCCATTGCTGCGGAGTAAATAGAAACCTCCGGCGTTGCATCCATCATACGAATAAAATTTCGACTAAGTGCACTATTATCCTCATCGATAATTGCAATGGGTGCATCAGTTAATACTTCTGGCTGGTAAGTTATTGAGTATAAAAGTGGATAAATAATCGTGGCACCAAATAAAAGCAACATTACACCACCATCGGTGAAAATCTTGGTTAATTCATCTACCACTAGTGAATAAATCTCTTTTAAAGTATTGAATTTCAAACTCATTTGTTAAATTATTTTTTACTAATTCCTATAACGTTGTCAAAATCGTAAAACGCCTAAAATTCTAGTGATACCGATTAGTAAATGAAACGAGCCTTAAATTCGCGTCACTCTTTACGTCTCTTCATTTATCTATCGGCATTATACCATAATATGGTAAGGCTAAATTCATAGTTAAATTGGTATGATTTATAATTTCCCCCAATAAGACTCATCGGTACACATCCGCTTAAGCTTCAACAAAACTGTAAATGGCAGCAACAAAAACAGATTCAAATACAGCAAAGGCTCAAAAGAGGCAAATACCGGCGCAGCTCGCAAAGATTGATCGAGAAAAATGCGCAGATAATGGCTGAATGGGAAGAAATTTCCCACAAATGCTACCACTCCATACATAGCCATATAAGGGAACGTGAGTCCACTAAAAGTAAATGCCAGGGCGGAATAAATAGATGCCACGCTCAACCCCATGCGCATGGCAGGAAAAATAGCCGCTATAAAAATACCTGTGGCCATATAGGCAAATACGAAAAGCATTGCATTTACCACCAATAACCAGCCAGACCCACCAACAGGCGTTTTGAAGAAATAAAATATTATTACATTCATAAACAACATCATCACAAACCAAATAATTGCATAAGGCAACAATTTACCAGATACAGCTCTTAGAATACTACCATTGGCTGTTTCGAGCCATGTGGCCGCAGTGCCGTCTTTGTATTCACTTCCAATGGCATAAACGGTGCTCATAAGAATAAAAATAAGTAGCATAATGGGTAAAAAGGTTGTTGCCAAATAATAGAAATAATTCATAAATGGGTTAAACAATTTATGTCCATCCACAGCAATGGGATTTACACTTACCAAGGCCGATTGCATGCTTTCGCCCTTCTTTAGTCGTACTTGCAAATTCACACCCGACGAAATGGTAGAAATGGTTTGATTAATTTCAGCACGTAACAGACTACCAACTACCATATAGGCATTATTGTAATAAAAAATCACCTCAGGCTGTTCATTACGAATTACCTTCGTATAAAAGTCTTTTGGAATAACCAAAACGCCATAATAATCTCCCTGAATAATGCCATTTTTAGCCTCCAACAAATCACTTACATGGTCTGTAATTTCCACAGTAGCGCCAAGGTTAACATTTTGAATTATTTGTCTCGAAAGCAAAGATGCATCATTGTCCAATACGGCAATCGGCAAATCGGTAGGTTTTCCACTACTAAAAAGTGCTATAAAAAAACCATAGCCCAATAACGGAAGTATAACTGTCATCATTACATACAAGCGACGACTACTCATTCGTTTCAACTCTCTCAATATTACATTCTTCCAACTTTTTCCTGCTGATTGCATTGATTTCTATTTATTCGTTTTTTTTACAAAACAGATTGATTAGTCTTGATTACAACCCAAATTGAACGATTGCCGCTCACAGCTTGTTCCGAATTTATTCGGAAATTTAGAAACTGTAAGGTTCTCACCTCATTTATTCGGTAAAAACCAACAATTACTAAATCGGGGTTATACCTAAGTAAAGTGCTTTTTCACTAAGTTCAAACCGCTCAACTTAGGTACAATATACATTTCTATTGCAATTTGTCCCATTCCACAAGTGCAGACATACCAGGTCTAAGGTTTTCAATGGCCTGTGTAGGAATTGCACGTACTTCGAACATTTTTTTATCGAAATCTCCAGAAGCTTTTGTTGCTCTCCATGTGGCATAATCGCCCCTTGCATGTATATAATTTATTTTCAATTCAATAGTTTTATTTTCCAATGCAGGTACACTAACCTCAAAGGTTTTATCCATAACAAACTTGTGTAAAAAATCTTCACGAATGTTAAAAGTAAACCAAACATCATCTAAATTCACAATATTAACCACTGGAAACCCGGCCGTAACCAACTCTCCCACATTTGCATTAATCTGAGCTACTTCACCGGAAAGTGGAGCACAAACAATGGTTTCATCAAGAAATGCAAGCACTTCTGAAATAGCGCCTTCAGCCTGCTGTTCCAATGCATGAGCCGCCATTTTATCTTCACTACGAGTTCCTGCCATGGCCATATCGTAATTTGCTTTGGCAGCATCAGCCGTTAACTGAGCAGCCCTCATTTGAGTCTCTGCCTCATCGCGTTTTTGTTCGGGTAGCACACCATCATCATATAAGTTTTTAACACGTGCAAATGTTTTTTCCGCCAATTGTGCCGCTGCAGTAGCTTTGAGCCACACATTTTTTGCACCACTAATTTGCTCAACCCTAGCACCATTTCCAGCTTTTAGATTTTGTGCTCCGGCAGCACTTCGAACAGCTTTTGCCTGTACCAACTTAGCCATAACCTCTGGGCTATAAAGCGTTAAAAGCGTATCACCCTTTAACACTTGTTGGCCTTCTTTCACGTTCAACTGCTCCATGCGGCCAGTTAATTTAGTGGCAACACTAATTTCTGTGGCCTCAACCTCCCCCTGCAAAATGGTTGGAACAGGCTTAAATGCCAACCAACCTACTACACTCATTATCAACACCATTAATAAAATGGTAACACCAACTATTATACTGCTATTTTTAATCATAATTATTTTGTTTAAAATTTTTCGATAAGAACTATTTAGATGCGTAATCGACTATTTCAGAACTTTTAAAACTAAGCTCAAGAAGTTTCGCTAGCGCCACATCATAATCGAATTGTGCTTTTAAAGCTTCAGTTTCTATTTTGGCCAAATGCAATTGTGCATCAACCACATCCGTAGATGTGGCAAACCCCTCGGCAAAAGCCTTTTGTCTGATGCGCAAATATTCGTCAGCAAATTTCAATGAAGCCTGTGCCGACTCGTAATTATCGGCAGCTTGATGCATTTGTTGAAAAATTTTGGTCACACCAGTAGCCAAATCAAGTTTCGCCTTATCCTGCCACATTTCTATTTCCATTTGTTGCATACGTGCAGCTTGTGTTTTACGTACTTTTTGCAACCCATCAAACAGATTTATTTTCATACCTACACCTACCATCCACTCGGGCATATACTCTGATAACTGATAATTTACAATATCGGTTTGCCCAAATGCAAATATGGTAGGATACCAAGCCGCTTGCTCCTTTTTTAGTCCTTGTTCGGCAAGCTTTTCCTTAGCGGCCAATTTCCTAATGGCCGGATTCATCGTTTGTGCATGAGCTACAAAAGTTTGCAAATCATCGGATGTGGCTGAAATAAACAAATCTGTCGTCGGAAAAACTGGCTGCGAAATGGTGAGTGAATTCTGTACTGCCGTTTGCATCAGTTCAACCATATTCGTTGCCTTTTTCAATTCCCGTTGTGCCTCAACCAATGAAACTTCGGCATGTAACCGCTCGGCGTGAGCAAGCATACCATTTTCTTCCAACTTTTGTGCATCGTTAACATGCATTTGCATTCCTTCGAGCACCCGCTGACGAACAACTGCCACATTAATGGCCAAGCGCAATCCAAAATATCGTTGAACCACGTCAGTAATTTCCTGAGCTATTACTTTCTCGTTATCTACTTTCGACTCTTCGAGCTGAGCCTCAGCTGCTTTATTTGCAGCACGTATTTTACCCCCAGTATAAATTGGCCAAGTTATGCTGGCATCGACAACAGCAAATTGTTTTTCCTGTATTGTCTTCACCCACTCACCATCATTAATCGCTGCCATGGCTTGCTCACGCCCACCTTCGATCTGGTCCAGTCCATCAGCAAATGACTGATAAGTAGCAGCATCCATAGTCCCGGCTGAAGCCATATAACCTGTTAAATTACTAATGAGGTCTGATTGTCCACCAATTAACTCATAGGCTGGCAAAATGGCATCGCGCACTGGAGTAAGATCCAACTCAAGCGGTTCGCTCATCATAGAATAAGTCGCATTAATATCGACACTGGGCATATACAGTCCCTTCTGAGCCCTTCGATTATTTTCATACCGACTAACCTGATATTCTGAGGCTTTAATGTGAAGATTATCGGCTTTTAATCTTTCGATTACCTCCTCAATAGACAAATGAAGTGTATCAGTCGTTTGCGAAAAAACTACAAACACTGGCACAAACATAAAAATTACGATTGCTAAAAATCTGAATTGCATGATATTATGATTTTTTAATTCCGTGGTAAATAACTTCTAGTACACTTTGAAACATGGCAACAGGATCGTGAGGCATCACATTGGTGATTTCTGCTGGAAAACTATTTCGAAAATCATCGTCGGTAATTTTCTCCGCCGAAGCCAAAAATAGAAACACAGCAACCGCTGAACGATTATTGTCATCGAGCATTTCAAGTGTTTTACCTTTTTTCAGGATACGCATAGCGTGATCAATAATTACGTTCTTTCGCAATTGAAGTAAGTATTGATAAGCCGCAATATTATTGCGTTGCAAATCCGCCACAATAATTTTCAGTTTCGTAATCCACATTCCTAAAACTGATAACATTTCGAGGACGGTCTCCCTAAATGTTAGATCTACATTTTTTTCAATTTCAAGCACTTGTTCATCAAACAGTACTTTAGCAGAATCGAGCACTGCATACAGCAACTCTTCTTTCCCCGAAAAATGGTTGTAAATTGTTTTTTTACTTATACCCATCTCCGTAGCAATTTCACTTAAAGTTACCCTACTATATCCATGTTTGAAAAAATGCTGTTGTGCATTTTGCACTATTCGATTTTGCATATTTTATAGCTTATTAATTTCTATAACGGAAACCCATATTCTCGTTTATGGTTTCCATGGTTTGCAAAACATGTGCCAATACGGTTCAACGAGATGTTAAAATTTCGTAAATCTTAATTCCAAAATAAATAATTGATTTAATGCACGCTAAATCAGTGCAAAGCCGATTAGCAAATAAAAATAATCCTGTAGCCAACGGTATACGATGCATTCAATTTAGTAGCAAATGCGATTAAAATACTTAATCTTAAAAAACTAAAAATGAGAATTTAAGCAGAAAAGAGCTGAAGTACAAAGGTATAAAGCCCATCTGTACAAAAAAAAACGGATGCGTTTTCTTTTTAAGAAGGCGCATCCGCATTAATGTATAAGAAAAAACGATTATTTACCTACGATCAAGGTATTTAACAATTAGTTCAATGAGTTTATTAGAATTAATGGGTTTTGCCATATAGTCATCACATCCGGCAGCTAGTGTTTTATCTCTATCTTCATTTAATGCATAGGCTGTTTGTGCAATAATGGGAATTTGAGGCTTTAACGATTTCATTTTTGCAACCGTTTCCAAACCACTAATTCCCGGAAGTTTAATATCGAGTAATACCAAATCGCAAGGTTCTCCAGATTGTAAAAACGCTATACCCTGCTCGCCCGTATTACAAACATAGGTATTAACTTTTTTATCCAATAATATGGTTTCCATATAGTTGGCACTCCATTTATCATCTTCAACAATTAAAATATTTTTATTAAAAAGAACATCATGATTACTCTCGGTAATTTCATCAATCACCTTCTGATCCTCTTTTAAGTTATCAATTTGAATTCTAAATCTAAATACCGTCCCTTTGTCAGTTGACGATTCAATCCAAATTCCACCACCAAGTAATTTTGTCAGACTTTTGGAAATAGCCAACCCCAAACCCGTACCTTCATGTTTATCATTCACAGCATTTTGTGCCATCACAAAACGATCAAATATTTTTTCAGTTTCACTTGGAGGAATACCGCTACCCGTATCTGCCACAAAAAATTCCATTGTCCCATTAGCCTGCAAATCATAACCAAAAGAGATACAACCGGAATCCGTAAATTTAATTGCATTATCGATTAAATTAGACAAAACCTGCTCTAACCTATGTTTATCGGTATGAATCAATAGAGGTTGTTTGCCATCTGGGTTTTGCACTTCAATTTCAACTTGAGTTTTATCTTTCCCTTTCAGCACTGAAACAAATAGTTTTCTTATGTCATTGAGCAGCGTATTTATGTCAAATGTTGATTTATGTATGGAAAGCAGATTTGCCTCAATTTTAGATATATCTACTATATCGTTAATAATTTGAAGTAGATGCTGCGCTCGAGAATAAATGGTTTGTCCATATTCCTTCTGTTCTTCTAACAAGACATCTGCATCTGCCAAAATTTCGGCAAACCCCATAATGGCATTCATTGGGGTACGGATTTCATGACTCATGTTTGCCAAAAATGCGGATTTTAGGCGATCACTCTCCTCAGCTCTATCTTTGGCCACTTTCAATATGGCATTTTGCTCCTGCAACTGAACATTCACCCTATTTAACTGATCATTTGAAAATTGAAGTTGTTTTTCCGCCTCTTCAAGTTTAAGATTTTTATGTTGAAGATTAAATTCAACAATCTTCATTTGGGTAATTTCTATTATTGAGATTAAACCAGCCGGTTTACCATTATACAGGGTCAATTAACCATCGAGATAAACCCATTTTTCCTTACCTGATTTAGATACAATTTTAAATTCATATCCCGAAGGCACATCGTCGCCCCGTTGACGCATTTTACCCCTTTCGAGAATGATTTGTTGAAAATCAGGCGCCACAAAATCCCAATAATTCATTGTTTTCAATTCATCAACAGTGTATTCACTAATTTTTGTTGCTGCCGGATTGGCATATACCCATAAATCTCCTTGATACAACATTATGGCCACCGAGGTTGTATTAGCAAGATTCTTAAACATACTTTCACTTTCGCGCAATTGCTCCTCCAACAGCTTTTGATCGGTTATATCTCGCACAAGCACAAAAAAAGTATCGGTACTAAGCGATGTTTTATTAATATTCATTTCGGCATAATAGGTTGTTTGGCTTTTCGAAATGCCTCTATAATGGGCAGTACCACCATCACTTGAACCCAAAAGCTCCAATACTGTAGTAATAGAATCGGGATGCACAATGTCAAGAAAATCCATATCCTGCAATTCTTTGCAATTATATCCAGTAATTCGGGCAAATGCCGGCGTGCAATCCACAATAATCTTATCGCGAATTATTACCAATGCTTCCCTAGAGAAATCGTATAACAAACCTGCTTTGTCAAAAGTTACCCTACCGAGTTCCGCAACATCCTGTTGAGCCTTCAATTCCGCAATTGTATGCTGAAGCAATTGCCAATTTCCAGAATCGTTCACCTTTCCAAGTTTCTCGATTATTGAAGTAATGTCTGTGGCTTTATCTAATCGACTCATAACAATATATGTTTGTTTCGTTATTCATATGTAGTGTTCTTAAGACCTCAATTTTAACAGAAAAGATTAATCCTGTTAACAATTATTGAATTACAATCTGTTAAGTTTCACAAGGTTGTTTATGACAACTTGTTTGATTAATACTTTTCTAAGATAAAACTTTTTTTTTAAATTCATCAGGTTTTTGTGAAAATAGTTCGGGTTTAATTTCGAACCATTTTTCGATAGCTTGAAAAGGTGTTTTCACATTAAGTTTTTTTCTTAAACCTCCGTGTCTTCGGTAGAGAATATAATACATCAAAAACTCAATTAAGCCTTTTTGCATTTCATCCTTATTATTGTATTCAGTTCTTTTAATCGTATTGTTTTTAATGGTTCCATTTGCTCTTTCAACCATACCATTTGTTTTCGGAGTTGCTGGTTTGGTAAGCCTGTGTTCAATATTATTCTCGCCACATAGAACATCTAATTTAGATGGTTTTTGACAATAATGTCCCGTTTTAGTCCCGATAATTATCGGGATTGTTTGTAAATTCGAGTCCGTTATCGGTGAGAACGTGAGTGATACCA
>Ga0307976_1001230_pt1 | contig 12376 bp, 6 predicted proteins | sample OrgLakmetagen919_FD_201836 | JGI IMG/M metagenome (GOLD analysis project Ga0307976, IMG submission 201836) | Saline water microbial communities from Organic Lake, Antarctica - #919 | ecosystem: Environmental > Aquatic > Non-marine Saline and Alkaline > Saline | place: Antarctica: Organic Lake... | reverse complement strand
AAAGTGGCTGGCCTAGTCGAGACCGCAGAGGCAGTAAACACCCGGATTCTGGATGAAAAACGCAGCCACGCGCTAAAAAGGGTCGATGAGAAGATCACACAACTCAAGGCCGAGATTGAAAAGAGTGACATTGCCACGCCTGATCTCAGTAACCGCCTGCTACGGCCTTTGCAGCTGATCAAAGAAGAGCTGGCCAAAGAGACCGGAATCGCCACCATCTTTATGCTGCAAACCCAGACCGCGCAGGACAAGCTGGATGACAGTCTGTTTGAGTTGGAGCGTGAGATACAGGCGGAAGCCGAAAAACAGGCCAAAGCCAAAAAAGATCTCCAGCAGGATGCCGACTCCGACATAAGCAACCCATCCGAGGATATCGTCCCCAAGCCGATACCGATGCCTAGGCCGGTAGTGGAAGTCAGCGCATCCAAAATCTTCGGCAAACTGGCCAGCGGCATATACCTGGAAAAACAGGAAGACGTGGATCAGTTTGTAAAGGCCCTGCAAGACGAACTTCAAACCGCAATAGCAGCCGGCAAGCGCGTTCGGTTGAAGTGATGCTCGAATTGATACAGCCCGGCACCCAATCAACGGTGCCGTACACCAGGGATTGACTGAATGAACACCGCCAACATCAAAAAATACGCCCCCAAAGCCCGCAACAACTTCATTGCAGCGGTCACCAAACAGGCGGCTCGTTACGGCGTTACAGCCAAAGGCACAGAGCCTATGGAGCAACGGGGGGATGTTGCCCTGATTGGCGAACAGGCCTTCCCAAAAATCATCATTCAGGCCCGCAAAGCGCTGGAGCGCATGGTCGAACAAATGGGCTTTGCCCAGGCCATGGAACAGGCAGCCTACAGCTGGTTCAACCGTTTGTGTGCCATCCGTTACATGGAAGTGCATGACTATCTGGATCATGGCCGTCGTGTACTCAGTAGCGCCGACGGCGAGCCGGGCACACCCCAAATCCTCGACGACTGCCTGGACATCAGCCTGCCAGGGCTAGACCCACAAAAAGTCGCTGACCTAAAGCTGGACGGCAATAAAGACGAAGAATTGTACCGTGAACTCCTGCTGGCCCAATGCCACGCCTTACACGAAGCCATGCCGTTTCTGTTCGAAACCGTAGACGATGCCACCGAACTTCTGCTGCCAGATAACCTCACCAAAACCGATTCCCTGATTCGAGATCTGGTTAGCGCCATCCCAGAAGAAGACTGGCAGGATGTCGAAATCATCGGCTGGCTTTACCAGTTCTATATCTCGGAAAAGAAAGACCAGGTCATCGGCAAGGTCGTCAAAAGCGAAGACATACCAGCGGCCACTCAGTTGTTCACACCCAATTGGATTGTGCAGTACCTGGTACAGAACTCCGTGGGCCGCCAGTGGTTGAAAACCTACCCAGACAGCCCCCTCAGAAACAAGATGCCGTACTTCATTGAACCCGGCGAACAGCCACCTGAAGTACAAGCGCAGTTGGCCGAAACTGTTCCTGGGAGCATTGATCCAGAAAGCATCAAGGTACTCGACCCTGCCTGTGGCTCCGGCCACATTCTTGTCGAGGCCTATAAGGTACTGAAAGCCATCTATGAAGAGCGAGGGTTCCGCCGCCGGGATATCCCGCAGCAAATTCTTAATCACAACCTTTTTGGCCTAGATATCGACGACCGAGCCGGACAGTTGGCAGGCTTTGCCCTAATGATGCTGGCCCGGGAAGACGACCGCAGGTTGTTTGGCCGCGTAGCGGATGGGGAAGTCACTCTTAATATTCTCTCCCTCAAAGAAACTGGCCATCTGAACCTGCCCCGGCTATGGCAAGATCTGAATCTGAGCGGTGATTGGCAGCAGGGCAGTTCCCAAAGCCTCTTTGAAAGTGAACAAACTGATCTCAGCATTGCCAGCGCCGATGAGCGCTACCAACTGTTAGAACGAACACTGGAGCGGTTTCAAGAGGCGAAAACTCTTGGATCTCTGATTGAAGTGCCCGAGGAAGACGTCGCATCATTGAAGGCGTTTGTCGAGGAACTGGAGCAACTGGCCCGCAGTGGGGATTCCATGCAGAAGCCGGCGGCAGAGACATTGTTGCCTTATGTGCAGCAAGCGTGGGTTCTCGCGCAACGGTATGATGCGGTGATTGCTAACCCGCCGTATATGGGTAGCAAAGGTATGAATGACCAACTAAAGGCCTTTGCGAAGGATTGTTACCCCAACAGCAAGTCTGACCTGTTTGCGATTTTCATGGAGCGGGCCTTCGGATTACTGAATTCGACAGGCTATAACGCCCAGATCAACATGCAATCTTGGATGTTCCTTTCCAGCTACGAAAAGCTTCGGGAATGGCTGCTCCACAATGCCACCATAATTACTATGGCCCATATGGGGTCTCGTGCTTTCGACAGCATCAGTGGTGAGGTTGTTTCCACTACAGCTTTTGTAATCGAAAACTCTGCCTGCCCTAATTACTCAGGGGTATATATCCGCTTGGTGGACGCAAAATCTGAGGCAAAGAAGCGACGGCTATTACTGGAAGCAATTCAGGGACAGTTTAACTGAAAGGCCTCGGTACTTGGTTAGAAGGGATCATGGCCTGCCTCACCGAGACAGGCGATAAACTGAAATACACTAACGGCTGTAACCACGACTCCATCACCACAGCGGAGTTTGGCATTTACGCAGAGCATCAACTCTAGCTCTGCTATCGGTCATCGAGTAATGCCTTGAGCCTGAAGCCGATTGGAATGCCAGCAAACATACCGAAACACCGGAAAGTATTACCCAAAGGGAGAGCGTAATGAGTCAGCAAGAAACTAAGGATATGGCGAGGTACTTTTTTCGAGCCTCAGCGGCTGATTTTAAGAAAGTTCCAGGGAGCCCCGTGGCATATTGGGTTAGTGAGAGGTTTCGCACTCTTTTTAGTAATTACACTCCGTTAAGAGAGCATTTGATAACACGTCAAGGCTTGGCATCGGGCGACAATGATCAGTTTAATAGACTATGGCCGGAGGTAAATGCAGATTCTATTGCCTCCCTGTGTAATGTTGATCGAAGCAATAAAAAATGGTTCTTTTTCATTAAAGGCGGCGAGTATCGGAAATGGTATGGAAATATTGAGCAAGTCGTTAACTGGGAGTATGACGGGTACGAAATAAAAAACCTAAAGGATGACAATGGTAAACTTCGGTCAAGACCACAAAGTGTCGACTATTATTTTAGAGAAAATATAATTTGTGCAGCTTTGACAACAGGGAAGAACGCTTTTCGTTATACGCCACAGGGAGGAATTTTTGATGTCAATACACGAGCCTCTTTCACCAGTGATGATAGATTGATGTTTCCGATACTCGTTATTTTGAACTCCTCCGTAATGGAGGCGATTAGTAAAATTTTAAGCCCAACCATGGCGGCAAATATAAAAGAACTAGAATCAACGCCTATTCCAGAAGTTTTGCTTAATGGTCAGTTACAAGGAAAATGTAAATTGAGTATTGAGCTGGCTAAGAGGGACTGGGATGCTTATGAGACTTCATGGGATTTTCTCAAGCCCGACATATTGAATTTTGGCGAACATGAAAATCTATTTAGCGGTTACCGGAGATTACGTAATCAATGGTCTAGAGCGACCGTAGAGGCGAAGCATCTCGAAGAAGAAAGTAATCGATTGATCATAGAGACCTATGGATTACAAGATGAACTATCCCCAGACGTTCAGTTGGGAGAGGTTACGTTAACGTGCAACCCCCGCTATCGTTACAGCGGCAATCGCAGCGAGGCCGAACTGGAAACTCTGCTACAATGTGATACGCTCAGAGAGCTTGTGTTCTTCGCCATCGGCTGCATGATGGGCCGCTTCTCACTAGACAAACCGGGTCTGATCCTCGCCAGCCAAGGCGAAATGATCCAAGACTATCTCGATCAAATCCCATCCCCAAGCTTCGAGCCAGACGAAAACGCCATCCTGCCACTCACCGATCAGGAATGGTTCCCCGACGACGCCACCAACCGCTTCCGCGAATTTGTCCGGGTAGTGTGGGGCGACGAACACCTACAGGAAGACCTCGATTTCGTCGCCGAAAGCCTGTGCCTTCATGCCATCAAACCAAAGCGCGACGAATCGGCACTGGACACCATCCGCCGCTACCTAAGTACACAGTTCTACAAAGACCACCTGCGCACCTACAAAAAGCGCCCGATCTACTGGCTGTTCAGCTCAGGGAAACACAAAGCCTTTGAGTGCCTAGTTTACCTGCACCGATACAACGAAGGCACCCTGGCGCGAATGCGAACCGAATACGTCATCCCCCTCAGCGCCAAACTCAACTCCTACGCTGAAAAACTGGAACAAGACAAAGAAGCCAGCACTTCAGCCGCAGAAACCAAGAGCCTGGAAAAAGAAATCGCCACCCTGCACAAACAGCAGGCCGAACTCGCCGAATTCGACGAAAAACTCCGCCACTATGCCGACCAGCGCATCAGCCTGGATCTGGATGATGGGGTGAAGGTGAATTATGGGAAGTTCGGGGATTTGTTGGCTGAGGTTAAGGCAGTTACGGGGCAAAAGTAATGGAAACAGCTCTTATTGTTTTTAACACGATCTTGGTAGCTCTACTGCCTTTGATGATTTACATCTCGAAAATAGGGGTTCAGTCTTGGTTTGACTCAAAATTAGAGTCGGTAAGAACGGATTTTCTGAGAGAAATCAATGATCGAAAAAACTTGAACGCAATCTCAAGACCAACATTAGAGAAGATTTTTGCGAAGAAAGTTGAAGTTTACACTGAGCTATCAAAAATCAGTAATGAGTTCACACGGTACAAAAATGAGAGTCATCAACTAGAGCATGGAGATCTATTCGAGGATGTTGCCGAGCAGTTTTCAGGGTTTTTCGCACGAAGCAGGGAAGTGATTGAATCCAATAAGTTGTACATCTCTGGTGAGCTGTCTCTGCGTTACGACGAATGGTATAGCTCCGCTCATCCATACTATAAAAAATCAGTTCTAGATGGGTATGAGGCTCATCAAAATTCGTTCGATGATGATGACGGAAGAATGAGAGTGTATTGCTCAGAGTTGGGCGCAATATCTGAGATGGTGGGCAAGACTATGCCTCAGATGGAAGCAATCTTTGTCCAGATAGACTCGGATATTTCTAAGATCCGGGATTACGTTGAGTTGGCTGTGGATACTAAGCCTGTTATTTGAGCGAAATTTCGCAGAGATGGCAACCTAGTTCAGAAAATCCGCGCAGTAAGGTTTGGCGCTGTTTTAGAAAGTCAGCCAGCATTATCGTGCGCTTGGAGTCGCGCTCAACACTGCTGGTGGTTGGAAGCAAAGTCCCAGCAAGCGACTACAGACATGCCATAAGTGTTTTCGGTGTATAGGATGTAATTATTATGACAATTGATGTACCCAAGCAAAGAATGTTTGGGGTGGTGAATTGGATCGGCGGTTTCAATAAGAAGAAAAATCGCGAGAATGATTTTGGCTTCATTGAATCAATTCAGGGCGAAGACATATTTGCCCACAAATCTGCCTTGGTAGATTCAGCTGATATTAGTGAAGGGAATAAGGTGTCCTTCATCTGCGAACAGAGCGATCGCGGACCAAAAGCACTTGATGTTCGATTGGTATCCATTTCAAGCAGCGGGATCTCGGAACTTTTGTTGGAGTTGAAAGAAGCCGCAGGTAGTTATAAGAGCCCGGTGTATACGGCCTACCTCCGTGAGGTCGAGGGGGTTTTCTTTTCTTTGCAGCCAGAGATGCGCGCGGAAATTCTCCAGGCGTTGTTTCAAGACCAGGCTGGTAGGGATCTGCTTAATAAATTTCTCGATCAAGCGGACGTGTATCGACATCTGTTGCATACCTTCTCGCTGGAATACCTTGTCGACCAAGGCGTTGCTTTAGAGTCTTTGCCAAAAGAGCTGATGCGGGAAAATGAGGAGGCGGTTTGCCGATTAATCTGCTCTGGCCAATTAACCGAGGTTTCAAAGGAATTCGTGGGTTCAGCCCGCTTGCCAATCTTATATGCATGCGCCCTCGTCAACCTGATCGACTTTAATCTTCTTCATGGCCGAGAAGGCGAGTTTTACTCTTATTTGTCTGACAAATTCATAAATCCTGATGGAGCGAACGCTGCCCTGTATAAAGAGATTTTTGCTGACTGCACCAAAAGGGTTGGTGGCTATCAGGCAAGCCCTCTTGTCTGGGACATGCTCTCAGAGCTGCTGTTAAAAAAGTACCTTTATGAACGGAATTTTCTGAAAGCGGAAAGTTTGTACAAGACGAATGGTGAGCTGTCCCGGAAAATAGACTGCTTCATTCTCTTCAACCTGGCTCAGCTGATTGGTGCAGGGAATAATCTGCAAACAATCTACAAAATTTTTGTTTCTGAGCTTTGGCAGGCGTTGGCAAACAGACAAGTTGATGTGGAACCCCAAACATCGCGAATACTGTCTCTTTTTCCAAGCTGCGGGACGATGAGATTAACCTTAGTCACTGCTGTTAATGGTCGTCAAAACAAAGACAATGACTTCGATCTTCCTGCTCGGCTTACCGATGAGCCAGCCCCGGACAAACGTCTCATCGGCTCTTCTTCTAGGCAGATGAGAGAGACAAGGCTATCTTGCGAGGCAGTCTACTGGGAGAAACAGCGCAAGTATTTGTGCCGTGGGAGTGTCTGCTCGAATCCGCAGATCCAGCCAGATCCTACTCGTCATTTTCTGGAGTTCTCGATCTATGACTGGTTTGTTCATTTTGGGGTTGAGTATTGGGGAAGTGAAGACCATCAGTTAAGAGACTTTCCGATAAAACTGGCTGGATATTTAAATCGCCTCCGAGAAATTATGGCTCATCTCCGTTGCAGAGGCTGCAACGAACTTATGCTGCCGGACTTCAAGTACTCGCGGGTGAAGTGTTCCATCTACGAGAACGGTAGGTGGATAGAGAAAGATATGGCAGCGGCCTATAGGAATACCCTTTTCTATTGCAACAACGAAAGTTGCTCGGAGCATGGTGAAAAGTATTACATCAATCACTGCCTTGGGTATTTGTGCTTCGACCTCATCGACAGTCGGGATCTAAAGGTGAAGTGTGATAACGGGCTGCTCGTCTGCAAAGGCTGTGGTGGTTGCTGCGGGGAACACGCAAAGGCCAATCCTGTCGGCTTTTGCTCAGAGTGCGGTTCGCCTCTTGAGTTGTATGAGGATCCGAGCCATGTTTCGAGATTCGGCAGGAATGAGAGGTTCGTTGGGTGCAGCAATCGGAATTGTAGTTTCGAGATTACTGAGCCGGGATTGCCAAAGAAGTTTTATCTAGACAGCTGCCAGCCTGTTCACTTGGTCAAAGGTTATGTTTGATCGGCTGACGTTGGTCTGAGAGCGGCTGGGAGCTTTCAAGAACCTGGGCCCGATTCAAAATCTTTGCCACAGTCAGCCAGTAACGAGTTTTAAGGAATTTGATCGATGAACGAGTCTTTTTTCATTCAAATGAATTCGGAGGAGCTTGCGTTGCTAATCAGCAGCGCACGATCCAGCGTTTGTTATGCTGCCCCCGGCATACAAATGAAACCGGCACAAGCGCTGATCAATTTGGTCGATCGTTTGGGGCCGGAGCTGATCATGGTTTTTCTCGATGTGGATGAAAATGTGATCCGAATGGGTTATGGGGAGGTGGAGGCAATCGAGGCTATGCAGCAGGCCGGCATTCGTGTTGAGCATATTGCTGGCCTGCGAAACGGCTTGATTGTTGCCGATGGAAAAGGGTTCAGTTACACGCCAACAGCATTGTTTCTTGAACGTGAGGCCAAGAGTGATGAAGCGCTTAATGCCATGCGACTGACATCTGACCAAGTTGCCGAGGCGATGGCGAGGCTCTCACCGGCGTCGAAGTCTATTGCGCTGGCACAAGCAGATACCAGCGCAAAAAGGCAAGCTATTCAGAATGCTGCTAGTGCTACCAATTCTTTGCCGGTAGAAAAGTCTGTGCTGAGCAATATCAGTTCCAGTCTTAGATCCGCCCCTCCTTCAAAGTTCGATATTGCCCGGCAGGTGCGGGTTTTTCAGCCTCATTTTCAGTATGTGGAATTGAGCCTCACTGGGGCTGCTATACAAAGGCATAAATTGACTATCCCAAAGGCCATTCAAAACATTGGTAATGAAAAGGAGCTTGAAGGGCGGCTGAGGACCACCTTCGATCTTATTGATAAGGACGCGAGCGTATCTTCCAAAGAGCTGGATAAAGAACTGCGTGAAATTCGGGATAATCTGACCCGTTCCCTCGGGAAAAAGCATGGCCGCATTATTCGCAAGGCGACATTGCCAAAGTTGGAAGAACGGCTTGCTCAAATGCACACGAAAATTACGGAGCATCAGAAAACGATCAAAAAAGATCTAGAAGCAACGCTAGCTGAGTCCAAATCGTTGGTGGTGGATTACTATTTGCCGATCGTTGTACAGAGCCCACCAGATGAACTCTTTGGCATTTTTGGTGATCCGACTGAGTCAGACATGAGAAGTTGGCTGGAAAGTAAGCTATCAAACATATTTCCGACGCCTGATATTCTTGTTAATAACATGAAACTGGAAGTGAACTATAAAGACGTTACGTTTAAAACACTTAATCGTGATGACTTTTTGGAAAGCATTAAGTTGGCTTATCCCGGAGTGAATTGGGAGAAAACGTACGAAGAATTCCGTGCTGCTGGGGAAGTTGTTGAACCTAAGTCAGTTAAAGGGAAGGCGCAGTAAATGGATTCAAAACAGCTCACGCAGGGGCTCCACCAGGCATTTTTCTCTGAAAACCACCGTCTGGTGTTCTGGTACGACCCCGAGCAGAGTTTTACCGATGAGCTTTCCAACCTCGACTTGCCTAGCGTTCAAGTTCTGGATATGGACGGAGAGTCTGCACTGGGCATGAAGCTGAAGCTTGAGCTGGAAGACCGAGACGGAAAGTACCTGCTGTATTTCCCCCACGAAGAGCCCGAACCGGAGCGTGACTGGCTTTTGGACATTAAGCTGTATTCTCGTACCTTTTATGCAGATCGCATTTCCATCATCTTCAACGAGCTGGGCCTTCAGCAACAGAGCCTGCGGGCGCATTTGGCTAGGCGTGAAAAATTCCTGAGCAAAGGGCGCTTGGCATCACTTAAACGATTCATCCAGCCGGATTCTGATGAAGAGGCGCTGGACCTTACCATGATAGCGGTGGTGACTCGCGCCGAGGCACCGGACATTGCAAACATTTTGTTCACTCTAGGCGATGAGTTGATGAAGGCCGATGAAGGTCTTGAGCATGTGCCAAGCTCAATTACTGAGCTTGAAAAGTACGGCTTGATGTCCTCGCTTGTCAGGGCCTTTCGTGACGAGGTGGGGTATCCCGCGTCTGAGGAAGAGCTGCGTGGTGATGCGCCGTTTAATTTCGGTCACTTCTTGATTCGGCTGCTGGCCACAGGCTTTTGCGAGAGTATTTCCGACGTTCCGGACTGGGCCCGTTCTGTGGCGATTTCTTCGGCCAATGCCAGGGCGACGTCCCGTGCACTGCTATCCCGCTGGAGAGACAGTTCCCGCTACTATCCGGCTTACGATGTGATTGCCGATTGGGTGGCAGCGGCGCTGAACATCAAGGCTCGTATCGAGGACTTTTCCATCGAGACCTTGGCCAATGTGGCGACCTTCCGTGAGGCGGAGTACCGGATTATTGTGGATCTGGTGAAAGCCATTCCGGAGGCTCGGCCTGCTGATCTGAACCTGTTTTCCAGAGTGATTTCCGATCGTCTGGACGGTTACTGGGCTTCCCGCCACAAGGATGATGATGTTCGCAGGAAATTTCGCATCATCTACTCCGCCCTGTCTGCGGCTATTGATTTGTTCTCATTGCGGAAGGCGCATCCAGATGGGTTCCATTACTTGAATACGGAAGCGCTTTATAAGGCCTATGAGGCCGATCTATATCGGTTTGATACCGAGTATCGCCATTACTGCGCTGCTTCTCGGAAGACCCATGTAGAGATTCTGAAGGAGCTGGATGAAGCAGTAGAGCAGTGTTACGCCTATTGGTACCTGGATCAACTGGCGCGGAATTGGGGGGATCTGGTTGAAACAGAGAACCTCCTGGATCACTGGAGCATTCGAGGTGTGCCCAACCAGCAGCACTTTTACGATACCCATGTGAAGCCTAAACTTGATGGTGCCCGCAATAAGCGCCTGGTGGTCGTCATCAGTGATGCCTTCAGGTATGAAGCCGCTGTTGAATTACGTGACCGCATCAACCAAAAGCGATACAGCGAGGCCAAGCTGTCCAGTCAGCTTGGGGTATTACCCAGTTATACGACACTGGGTATGGCTTCCCTGCTCCCGCACCAGACGTTGGAATACCGTGAGGGCGTCAGTGATGACGTGTTTGTGGATGGAAAATCCAGCAAGGGCAGTGTAAATCGTAGCAAAATTCTGGCTGCCCACAACGGCATCGCGGTGCAGGCGGAAACGGTTAAGGCCTGGAGCCGGGAGGAAGGCCGGGAAGCTCTCAAAGACCAGCAACTGGTTTATGTTTACCACAACGTAGTGGACGCCAGGGGCGATAGTGCTTCGACCGAATCTGAAACCTTTAATGCGGTGGAGGATGCCATCGAAGAGCTGACAGAATTGACCCGCAAGATCATGATGCACTTTAATACCAGCACCGTGTTGGTAACGGCGGATCATGGCTTTCTGTTCCAGCACAGCAAGCTAGAGGAAGCGGACCGCACGTCGCTTGTGGAAAAGCCAGGCAATGCGTTGAAGAGCAAAAAGCGTTACGTTATCGGGCACGATTTGCCGGATGCTAAAGATGCCTGGTGCGGCTCGACTCAAAACACCGCTGGCACCGCCTCGGACACCCGGTTCTGGGTTCCCAAGGGAGCGAACCGTTTCCACTTTGTGGGCGGCGCACGCTTTGTCCACGGGGGCGCGATGCCTCAGGAAATCGTAGTGCCAGTGCTGACCGTCAAGCAGCTGAGAGGCGAGAAAGCCGAGAGCCGTACCACGCGGAAAGTTGGGGTGATTTCGCCCAAATCATCATTGAAGATGGTGAACAATATCCAGCGCTTTGACCTGATGCAGACGGAGGCCGTCAGTGACCGGATCCTGCCGGTTACCGTTGCTGTTGCAATCTACGAGGGCACTGAGAAAATGTCCAGTGAGGAGTTGGTGACCTTTGACAGCACTTCCGATTCCATGACGGAGCGGGTCAAACCGGTTCGGTTGTCGCTGTCCGGAACGGACTTTGACCGTAAAAGGGATTATTTCCTGGTAGTTAGGGACAAAGACCTCGCCACGGAAATTGAACGCTACCGGGTTGTGATTGACTTGGCGTTTACGGACGACTTTTTCTGAGGTGACGGCCGTTTTGAGTTCCGCTACCCGAAGCACGATTAATCAGAGCAGAGACACATGAACGATTTGGCCATGCAGGCAGACCAGGATCTGGACCAGGTACTCAACGAGCACTTTGCGGGTCGTGTGGTGCGCAAGGACCTGACCAAGCAGATCAAAGAAGGTGCGAACGTACCGGTTTATGTACTGGAGTACCTGCTGGGCATGTATTGCGCCTCGGATGACCCGGAAGTGATCGAAACCGGGCTGCGAAATGTGAAAGCCGTACTGTCCGAGAACTATGTTCGTCCGGATGAAGCGGAGAAAGTGAAATCTCTGGTTCGGGAGCGGGGCAGCTTCAAGGTGATCGACCGGGTTACTGTGCGACTGAACGAAAAAAAGGACTGTTACGAAGCGGCCTTTTCGAACCTGGGCATCAAAGATGCCGAGATTGGGGCCGGAATCGTCAAGGAGAATGAAAAGCTGCTTGTCGGTGGTATCTGGGCGATTGCAACGCTCAGCTACTACCATGAGGAAGGTCAGAAAGGCTCGCCGTTTGGCGTTAGTACGCTAAAGCCCATCCAGATGGCCAATATGAACATGGCCGAGCTGTTTGCGGGCAGAGCTGCGCTAACCGTTGACCAGTGGCGAGAAACCCTGATTCGTTCGATCGGCATGGAACCGGCATCGCTGGACGAAACGGTGCAGTGGCACTTGCTGGCTCGGATGATTCCGTTCGTTGAAAACAACTATAACGTTTGTGAATTGGGGCCCAGGGGCACGGGCAAGAGCCATATCTACAAGGAATGCTCGCCGAACAGCATCCTGGTCTCCGGCGGTCAGACTACGGTTGCTAACCTTTTCTACAACATGAGCAGCCGAAAAATTGGACTGGTGGGGCTTTGGGATCTGGTTGCCTTTGATGAAGTCGCGGGCATTAACTTCAAGGAGAAAGATGGCGTCCAGATCATGAAGGATTATATGGCGTCAGGGTCCTTTTCCCGTGGCCGTGAGCAAATGGAAGCTAATGCTTC
>Ga0307976_1001213_pt1 | contig 12501 bp, 9 predicted proteins | sample OrgLakmetagen919_FD_201836 | JGI IMG/M metagenome (GOLD analysis project Ga0307976, IMG submission 201836) | Saline water microbial communities from Organic Lake, Antarctica - #919 | ecosystem: Environmental > Aquatic > Non-marine Saline and Alkaline > Saline | place: Antarctica: Organic Lake... | reverse complement strand
TCAAGGGCTACCTTGGCCTTGAACTCTGGAGAATGAGTATTGCGTTTCTGCTTTGCCATTAGTAAGTCCTACAAAAGCGGCTTGGCACTATCTTAAACCATTGTCTTGATTTCGGGGTCCACTATAATTTACTGATGTCACTACTGAGCCTACGGGTTTAGGATAAACGTCTGAAGCGATTGATTGCACGTTATCTGCGAGCTGGGTTTATCGATAACCAGCCCTTCCATGAGTCCCGAGAAGGTGTCCCGCAAGGTGGTATATGAAAAGCTTTTCATATTCCGCCTTGTGGCGTTCCTGCGTCTGTTTTGGTCTTCAACTAAATTTTTTCATCACCTGAGAGGCAAATGTATATCTTGACTCAGCTTCTGTAGCCTTGACATATGTTCAAGTATGTTTTGACTGTTCTATAGTATTTGGTAACTATTCATCGACGTTAAAGCTTTGGAGGACGGTCGCATGCCAAGCAAGTCTTTTCTGACAAGACAGGGCCGCGGAGAGGGTCAATGAGCGCTCGACCCGGCGATGGCTCCAAAGTTTCCGCATCGGTCCAGCGCGATGGCAGCGGCGCGGCTGACCTTAAGTGGTATTCGCTCGCGGAGGGCGAGGTTCTCAAAGGTGTTGACACTGGCCTGGACGGGCTGACCGCCGATGACGCGGCAGACCGACTTCGCAGAACCGGGCCAAACCGGCTGCCCGAAGCTGCACCCGACGGGCCGCTGCGCCGGTTCCTCAGGCAATTCCGCAATGTCCTGATCTATGTGCTGCTGGCGGCAGCCGTTGTCACGGCCGCGCTTGGTCATCTGGTCGATACCGGCGTGATCCTGGCGGTCGTGCTGGTTAACGCGGTAATCGGCTTCGTGCAAGAAGGCCGCGCCGAACAGGCGCTGTCGGCGATCCGCGATATGCTGGCACCGGACGCGCGCGTTCTGCGTGACGGGCGCCGGGCAACGGTGCCTGCCGAGGAACTGGTGCCGGGAGACATCGTGTTTCTGGACCCAGGCGACAAGGTGCCCGCCGACCTTCGGCTGGTCGCAGCCAAAGGCCTGCGCGTGCAGGAGGCGGTGCTGACCGGCGAATCCGTCCCTACCGACAAAGAGATAGATTCCGTCGCCGCCGATGCGCCTATCGGCGATCGCCACTCGATGGCCTTTAGCGGCACACTGGTCGCCGCAGGCACCGGGCGCGGCGTTGTTGTGGCGACAGGAGCGGCGACCGAAATTGGGCGAATCAGCGGGCTTCTGACCAGCGTCGAGACAACAACCACTCCGCTTCTGTTGCAGATGGAGGTCTTGGCCCGTCGCATTACCGGCGTTATCCTCGTGTTGGCCGCGATTATTCTTGCTTTCGGCTATGTCGTGGCCGGAATGGGCTTTGCCGAGATATTCATCGCCGTGGTCGGCCTGTCGGTGGCAGCAATCCCCGAGGGCCTGCCGGCCATCCTGACCGTGACACTCGCCATCGGCGTGCAGGCTATGGCGCGGCGCAACGCGATCGTGCGCCGTCTTCCCGCAATAGAGGCCCTGGGCTCGGTCTCGGTCATCTGCACTGACAAGACCGGCACGCTCACCCGCAACGAGATGACAGTGACCACGGTCGTCACCGCAGAGCGGCGCTTTGCCGTGACCGGGGTGGGGTATGCGCCCCATGGCACCATCATGTTTGACACACAGGAGGTCGGACCTGGTACTCACCCGCTCCTGCGCGACCTCGCCCTTGGAGCCATGCTTTGCAACGATGCCGAACTGGCCCAAACGGAAGCGGGTTGGAACGTTCAGGGCGATCCAATGGAAGGCGCGCTGATCGCCTTTGCCTGCAAAGCAGGGCTGGTGACGGGCGATGTCCGCCGCGCCAATCCGCAGACCGACGCTATCCCCTTCGATGCGCAGCACCGCTTTATGGCAACGCTGCACCATGACCAACACAATACGGCTGCGATCCATGTAAAAGGTGCGCCCGAGCGCATTCTGGCCATGTGCACCGACCAGCAAGCGGAGGGCGACGAGACCGGTCCGCTGAATGCCGAATACTGGCAGCGTGCAGCGTCCGAAATTGCCGCCCAGGGCCAGCGTGTTCTAGCCATCGCCGCAAGACGTGGGCCGAAGGGCGCGCGGAAGCTAACTTTCGACGATGTAGAAGGCGGGCTAACGCTTCTGGGGCTCGTCGGCCTGATCGACCCGCCGCGCGAGGAGGCCATCGCCGCGGTGGCCGAATGCCAGGCCGCGAGTATACGGGTCAAGATGATTACCGGCGATCATGCGGGCACTGCCCTGGCCATCGCACGGCAACTGGGGCTCGAGAACACCGAAGAGGTGCTGCAAGGCTCGCAGATCGACGGGCTGAGCACCGAACAACTGCGGGAGCACGCCACGCGCATCGACGTCTTCGCGCGCACCAGTCCCGAGCACAAGCTGCGCCTGGTCGAGGCGTTGCAGGCCAGCGGACTCGTCGTGGCGATGACTGGCGACGGGGTCAACGACGCACCTTCGCTGAAACGCGCTGACATTGGCATCGCCATGGGCCGAACCGGAACCGAAGCCGCGAAGGAGGCGGCCGAGATCGTGCTCGCCGACGACAATTTTGCCACCATCACCGCCGCCATCCAAGCCGGTCGAACCGTCTACGATAACCTGCAGAAGGCCATTGTTTTTCTTCTGCCGGTTAATGGCGGCGAGGCGTTGGCGCTGATCGCCGCGCTCCTTCTGGGCCTGACGCTACCGATCACGCCGGTGCAGATCCTCTGGGTTAACATGGTCAGTTCGGTCGTTCTGGCCATGGCGCTTGCCTTCGAAGGGCCGGAGCCCGGCATCATGCGCCGACCGCCACGCCCAGCCTCCGAGGCGATCCTGTCGCGCTTCGTTATGTGGCGAGTAGCTTTCGTGTCGATTCTGTTCTGCGCGGGCATCTTCGGGATGTTTAACTGGGCGCAGCGGCAGGGCGCAAGCATCGAGGAGGCTCGCACTATCGCGGTCAACACTCTGGTGGTGATGGAGATATTCTATCTTTTCTCCGTGCGTTTCCTGAACACCACCTCGCTGTCGCTCGAGGCCTTGCTGGGAACGCGGCCCATGCTTATCGCCATTGCGGTGGTCACCACGCTGCAATTTCTTTTCACCTACGCGCCCTTCATGGAAGCCTTCTTCGATACTCGGCCGCTGAGCCTGGCGCAGGGCCTGACGGTGATTGCGGTCGGGCCAGCACTGCTTGTGATTCTTGAAATCGAAAAACGTGTGCTGCTCCATCGAACGCATCGCCCCGGCAACCCAGGGCACAATTCACAGCACAATTCACAGCACAACAGCGGCAGGAAGAAATCGTGACCGAGGCACTTCAGGGCTATATCTTCTACGAATTCGCGGCGCTTCTGGTGCTGGCCGCTGGCGTCGGCTTTGCCGGGCTTCTTCTGCGCCAACCATTGATAGTGAGCTTTATTGCGGTGGGCATTGTGGCGGGCCCCTCGGTGCTGGATATCGCGCGATCGGACGAACAGATCGACCTACTGGCCGAACTGGGCATCGCGGTCCTGCTGTTTCTGGTCGGCCTGAAGCTCGATTTTAACTTGATCCGCACACTTGGCCCCGTGGCACTTGTCACGGGGCTGGGACAGGTGATCTTTACCACGGTCTTCGGCTTTGGCATCGGGCTGGCACTTGGCCTTGATGCACTGACGGCGTTCTATGTCGCCGTAGCACTGACGTTTTCGTCGACCATCATCATCGTCAAGCTGTTGTCTGACAAACGCGAGATCGATTCGCTCCACGGCCGGATCGCGCTGGGCTTTCTGATTGTGCAGGATGTGGTTGTGGTGATCGCGATGATCGTGCTGTCGGCGATCGGGGTGGGCGCCGGTGACGATGCGGCGCTGACCGACGTTTTGGTGGTACTTGGCTACGGTCTGGCCATGCTCTTCGCCGTGGCGTTGTTCATCCGCTATGTGGCCAACCCGCTGGTCGACCGGTTGGCGCGGGCGCCGGAACTGCTGGTGTCGTTTGCCATCGGCTGGGCAGCACTGCTGGCGGCGGTTGGCCATTACCTGGGCTTCGGCAAGGAACTTGGCGGGCTTCTGGCGGGTGTTTCACTGGCCTCCACTGCCTACCGTGAGGCGATTGCCGCGCGCCTCGCCTCACTTCGAGACTTCCTGCTGCTGTTTTTCTTCATCGCGCTCGGCGCCTCTCTGGACCTGTCGATTCTGGGCGCCAGCGTCGGGCCTGCCATCGTTCTGTCGCTCTTCGTGCTGATCGGCAATCCGCTGATCGTGCTAATCATCATGGTGACGATGGGCTACCGCAAACGCACGGGCTTTCTTGCGGGCCTCACCGTGGCGCAGATCAGTGAGTTTTCCCTGATCTTCATGGCGATGGGCGTGACCATTGGCCATGTCACTGACCAGGCGCTTGGACTTGTGACGCTGGTGGGCCTTATTACAATTGCGACCTCAACCTACATGATCACCTACTCGCACCAGATATATAACCGGATGGAGCCGCTTTTGGGCATCTTCGACCGGCGCATGGCCGCGACCCCGCGGGAGGATGCGCCATCAAACACCCAAGGGCACGATGTGATTCTGTTTGGGCTGGGGCGTTACGGGCTTGGCATTGCGGGCGCGCTGCGCGAGGCAGGGCTGAAAGTGCTTGGCGTCGACTTCAGCCCGGACGCGATCCGCCATGCTCGCAAAGATGGGTACGACGTGATCTTCGGCGATGCAACCGACCCAGAGTTTCTTGCGCATCTGCCCCTTGGTGCGGCCAAATGGCTGGTGTTGGCGGTGCCCGAACACGACACCGGGCTGACCCATGGCGACCCGCGACGCGCGCTGCTGATATCTATACGAGACCTAGGTTATCACGGCCGGGTCGCAGTTGCCGCCCATAGCGAACAGACCGCGGCGGAACTGACTCGGGCTGAAGCAGACATTGTGCTGATGCCCTACCGCGATGCGGCCGTTGCTGCAGCGCGTATGATCCTGAGCGGAGAAACCGCTCCGGACGTTCCCATGGAAGACCCGGCCGGCCAGAAAGAGTTGTTGAAATGACAAGAACGACCGATCCGCTCCTGACCCCTGCCTGCTCTTCCTAATACGGGCCCGTGCCGCACCCTCTTGCAGGCCCGTGCCTGTCCGGTAGGCCTTTGCTGTTTCCTCTATACCAACGAACCGGTCGCCTGATTCTGCCAGCTTGAGATGCCACTGAAAGGTATTTGTGTCACTTTGGAGCTATGCGACCTGTCTCCTTATTCAACACTGCCTCAATGATCCCGTTATGAAACGTACCGTAACGGAGGAGTAGGACCCCCTGGATGGCAATGGTATGCGGTCTGCACGGCTCCTTGGGCCTCCAGGCCACCACAATGGACAACCATGCGTTCTCAATAAGTACATTGACAACACACCCATCCCCCCATCGGACGGTTACACGATGAGTGAGCCATACAAGGTATCCTTGGCCTGGTGAGGCGAAAGTTTAAGCAGATCAAGAGAATAAGCCAAGCTTTCTACAACGTACCTGCGCCCAAGAAAGCTGCAGCCCACAATAGTATCCTGAGGGATTCCGGCAATAACGCTGGCTTGTATGCCGACGTTAAAGGTGCATGTGTCGCCTTACAGTTCATTTCTAAAGTAGGAAGCTCCTCTACGCTCAAAGTCTAACCAGAGTGTATAGCCGTTGAGGTCTGCCCTCCGAAGCTCAATGGGCTCTGCCAGTGCAATGGCATCTGACCTTCTCCGGATGAAAAAGGTAAGAGTACTGTTAAGTTATCCCGCGCCGGACGATTTCGATGGGGTGACTCAGGCTGCCTGCCGAGGTGGCAGCTTTCGCGTGGAATCAGTGGCACCCTTGGCCTGGACTGCGAATTTTGGACCACGAAAGCAATTTTCTCGACCTAGGCTCCCCTTTTTAGTAAGGGTTCTGCTCACGGTTCAACAGTCGGGTACGCCACTTGTAAAAACTGGCGGAACTGATGACATGCTCGGAACAAAACTTCGAGACGGACTGGCCGGATTGTTGTTGCTGATCTACCAGGGATTGCCATTGTGACTGGGTTCTGCGTTTGGTCATGCATGCCTCTAAATAAGGTTTGAGGCATCAGATTATCGCGCGCAGGCATTGCTCTGAAGAACGCCTTTAAATGAACGCTTACCGCTCATGGGCTATCAAAGAACATTTCCGACCCTTTTAGGACTACCACAGTAAAGGTTGGGCGAAACGCTATTTTGAGAAGTGGTACAGCTGGGCTATTCGTTGCCGTTTGGAGCCCATCAAGAAAGTGGCCAGAATGCTAAAAACGCATAAGAATGGCTTGTTGAATTACTTCGATCACCGGATCAGCAATGCTGTCGCCGAGGAATGCTTTGATGGAGCGCGAATCGCCTGACATTGCAGACCGTGGCCATCTGGCGAAATGGTTGATGCTGGTCCAGGCCAATCACATCACTACCTTTGCCGGTTTGCGGCTATTGGTCGACATTGATGAAGTCCCGGGGTCTCTTGGGAAGCCAGACTCCATAGTACCGTGTGAATTATTCAATCCCACGCTAGTTGCTAAGTACATACCCGATCAGCATCTGAGTGACAGCAGTCAAACTCTTTTGATGGGTTCGTTCGTAGCCATGGGTACTATCGGTGCCAAAACCTACCAGCGCAGTGCTCGCATCATACCCGGCGGTCAGTGTTGAGGAGCAGTCGCTGTGGTAGTACCGGAACACATCGCGGACAAATTCTATTTCGTGATCGGTTGCCATGTTGTCGAGTCGGTCGAGTAGGGTGCGGCTATGGGGTCCAAGCGCGTCTTTGTACCCGAGGGTTGCGCAATCTTCCCGACTGGCTTGGTTCCTGGCGACGGGTGCAATGTCTACACTGATCAATTCTTCAATTGAGCGGGGCAGCGCGGTACCGGCACCCAGGCCAATTTCCTCCGCGTTCGTGAAAGCCAATAAAACCGGCTGTTCGGGCGTCAGCTTGTTTTCCTGCAGTAGATGCAGCATTTCCAATACGCAGGCTATGCCTGCTTTGTTGTCCAGAAACCGGCTAGTAATGTAGCCAGAGTCGTCGAATTCCGGGACCGGGTCGATGCAGACAATGTCGCCAGGCTGAACACCCAGGGCGAGCGTTTCTTCCCGGCTCGCCGTAGGGCGATCGAGCCGGGCACTGAGCTGTGACCAGGCCACGGGCTGAGTATCGACGGCTTCGTTCCAGGCGTGGCCGGAGGAGAGCAGCGGCAAGAGGCTGGCCCGGATTGGGCCCTGTCGGGTTTTTACCGTGGCGCGGCCACCCTCGGCGAAGCGGGCAGACCAGGTACCCAGTGGGGTAACTTCGAGCCGGCCATCTTCACGGATGAATTGCACCATGGCACCCAGGGTATCCAGGTGGGCGGCGATAACCCGCTTTGGGTCGTCACCCGATTGCGCCAGTACATTGCCACGGTGTGTTTGACTGACCTTCCAGCCAAAGGATGACAACCGCCGGGTGATATCCTGTTCCATGGCAGAGGTGTCGCCGGTTGGGCTATCGATGCGCAACAATTGGTCGAGCGTGGTGAGCAGTCGATTGATATTGACCGGAGGCAAAGCGCTCATGCTGGTACCTCCCAGTTCAATAGCGCCTGTTTGACAACCTCTGCAGCAGCGTCAGCGTCGGTTTCAGTAATCGCTTCATCGGGGTGGTGACTGAGGCCGTCGGTACACCGGACAAAGAGCATGCCAATAGGCGTGCAACGTGCCATGGCTAGGCCGTCATGACCGGCGCCGCTGAACAGGGTATGAGGCTGCCAGCCGCGAGCGGTTATGGCGCTGGTTAATTGTTTTTGGATAGCCGGCGAGCAATCCACTTCCTGTTGTTCATACAATCGTTCATGAGTCCACTGACAGCCATGTTTGACGATTTGCTCATGCAGTTGTGCGAGCAATTGCTGACGTGCTGATTCACGGATACGAGTGACCGGTGAGCGCAGTTCGATGGTCAGTTCGACCTTGCTTGGAATGACATTGACAGCGTTCGGGGTGACGTTGAGTTCACCGACGACTCCGACCAGGTCGTCTGTATTCTGGCAGAGATCGTTGACTGCGCGCACTACCTCAGTCGCTGCGAGCAGAGCATCTTGTCGTAAATGCATCGGCGTGGTGCCTGCATGTCCGGCCTTGCCGGTGATATGTACCTTGTGGCGTTCTATGCCGGTAATGGCAGAGACCACACCGACGGGTAATTCAAGTGCTTCCAGAATAGGGCCTTGCTCGATATGAACTTCAAGAAAACCAGCAAGCTCAGATGGGTCTCGTTTCAGATCGGGAATCTGGCCCGGGTTGGCACCCAGGCTGCGCAGTGCGCTTGCCAGCGTGGCGCCTTCCCGGTCGGTAGCGTTCAGAATGTCCGGGTTGAAGGTGCCAGCCAGTGCCGAACTGCCAACCAAAGTGGACGAAAACCGCGCGCCTTCCTCATCGCTGAAGGCGATCAGTTCAATATTGACCGGTAGGGATTTTTCCTGTTCATGGAGCTGCTGTAAGACGGCGAGCGGCAACAAAATGCCAAGCATGCCATCGTAAGCGCCGCCCTGGCGAACGGTGTCCTGATGGGAGCCGATGATCAGAGTCTTGAGGCCGGTTTTGTGCGGGGTTCGCCCCACCAGGTTTCCAGCGCCATCAAGCTCGGTGGTTAGTCCTGCTTGCTGCATCCAGCCGTCAAGGTCGGCCAGCAGGGCTTTGTGTTCCGGTGACCCCAGTAGTCGAGTGACACCCGGGCCGGGTTCGGAGTGACTGGCGGCCTGCGCAGACCAGTCCATGATGCGTTTACCCAGTGACATTAACGAACCTCCTTCTGGTTAACGTGGCCGGTTTTGCTTGGTTGAGCCAGCGTTGGAACCCCTGCCAGAAATTGCTGGAAGGGCTCGCTTTGGGTTTTGTGATACAGGGTTTTTAATTGTTCGATGCAATCTTTTTTGGCCCAGTCAACACGCAGGTCGACCGGCGGTTTGTCCGGGTAGTGAACTTTCAGGGCAGCACTGTGGGTGCCTCGAAAATCGCCACCAATGCGTTCACCTTCCATCATTGCTGCCAACAATCGGTCGTGAAGCGGCGCGGCCGACAACTGCTGAAAAGCTCGTTTCATAGCCAATACGATATCAGTGCTGTTGAGCATATTACCCGCTACGGCGAAATTGGGTTCACACAGGTGCAGTTTCGCATCGATATTGTCCGAGCCAGTGTGGCCGGCGGTGTTGCCCCAGCGATCGCAGACGATCAGTTGGCGCTGGGCTTGGCCTTCATCGGCGTCAATCAACCGGTCCCGCACCTGATCGGCCGTCAGTTTGTCGCTCAGCAAAGCCAGCCCCTGGTCGCCATAGAGCCAATTGGTAAAAGCCCCCTGGGTGGCAATAGCGCCCTGACCACATCGCACATGGGGAACAAACCCGCCCACGGCAACGCTGCCGGTAGCTGTGGCTACGCCTACGGCGCCGCTGATCGGGTCTGTGGCGATGATGGAGTAGGTCATGCAGGTTTCCGTTCAATCTGTTAGGTTAATTTATCACTATAAAATTTATTGCGTCCACTAATTTATAGTGATAAATGTAATAAGGCAATGTGGCTGACCCTAACCTTCCTGGCTTCGACAGGATGAGAAAATGGGCCGCACGTAGCGCGCAATCACAACAACAAATTCAAAATAGAGAGGCACTCAAGGTGAAACGCGTCGTCCAATCTTTGCTTATCGGACTGGTTGCACTGGCCAGCAGTCCACTATGGGCCGAAACGCCCCCCAATGTCCTGATTGTCGGTCAGATTGCCGAGCCACAATCTCTGGACCCACACGCGGTTACCGCGGTTAACGATTTCAGAATTCTAGTGAATATCTACGACGGTTTGGTGCGCTATGCTGACGGAACGCTCAACGTTGAGCCATCACTGGCGACAGACTGGTCCATCAGTGACGATGGTCTTGAGTACACCTTCACGCTGCGCGAAGACGTCAGTTTCCACGATGGTTTGCCCTTTAACGCAGAAGCCGTAGTGTTCAATTTCGAACGGATGCTGAATGAAGACCACCCTTATTACGATACGGGCCCCTTTCCTTTGGCGTTTTATTTTGGTCAGGTTGATTCGGTTGAAGCCGTTAGCGACTACCAGGTTAAATTTACTCTGTCGGAGCCTTTTGCCCCTTTCCTGTCCAACCTGGCCTATCCCACCGGGCTGATCATTTCCCCAGCCGCGGTGCGTGAGCACGGTGAAGACGTAGGGCGGAACCCCTCTGGTACCGGAGCTTTCCAGTTTGAAGAATGGCAAGCCAACCAGCGTGTTGTGGTCACCCGCAACCCGGATTACTGGGACGGAGCGCCGTCGCTGGAAGCGGTGGTTTTCCGGCCTATTACCGATGCCAATACCCGCGTTGCGGAAATGCTGTCGGGCGGTATTGATCTGATGGTTGAAATACCCCCGGATAATGTATCGACCTTTGTTGACGACGGTTCTTTCGAACTGTACGAGCAGGCCGGTCCGCATCTATGGTTCCTGATTCTCAACATGAAAGAAGCGCCCTTTAACAATAAAGCCATGCGCCAGGCGGTGAATTACGCTATCAATAAAGAGTCTCTGGTCACCGACATACTGCAAGGCACCGCCACTGTTGCAACCGGACCAACACCGCCGGCGTTTGGCTGGGCCTACAACGATGAACTGGAACCGTACCCCTACGACCCAGACCGTGCTCGTGAATTGATCGCAGAGGCGGGTGGTGAAGGTGCCGAGATTACGTTTTATGTAACCGAAGGCGGCTCGGGCATGCTCGATCCCATTTCCATGGGTACTGCCATTCAAGCCGACTTGGCGGCGGTAGGGTTGGATGTCAGCATCGAAACCTACGAATGGAACACCTTTCTCGGTAAAGTTAATCCGGGACTGGAAGGCAAGGCGGATATGGCCCAAATGGCCTGGATGACCAACGACCCGGATACACTGCCGTACCTGGCATTGCGCACCGAAGCATTTCCGGAAAACGGTGGGTTCAACTCCGGCTACTACACCAACCCTGAAGTTGATGAGTTGCTGAGCCAGGCACGCACCAGCACTGATAGGGACGAACGTGCCCGTCTCTACCGGGAAATGCAGGCCATTGTCTACGACGATGCACCCTGGGCGTTCATTGCCAACTGGCAGCAAAATGCAGTGGCGACCGATGCGGTCGAGAACTTCAAACTGCAGCCATCCTTTCTGCTGCAATTGCAGGACGTGAGCAAGCCGTAACATAGCTTGATTGCCAAACAACCCCGTATGCTGGCGGCTGTATAGTATTCACCAGTGTGCGGGGTACGGCATTCCCATCCCCCTCTTTCATGACAGGCAGGTTGACTCATGCGCAGTCCTATCTGGCCATACATTGGTAAACGACTGGTAATGACCTTGCCAGTGCTTCTGGGCCTGACACTCATCGTATTTTTCATCATGGCGATGATACCGGGCGACCCTGCAACCGCCATTCTAGGCTCCTACGCCACACCGGAAAATGTAGCCCGGCTCAACGCGCAGCTCGGTCTCGACAAGCCTCTGGTCAGTCAGTACTTCACCTGGCTGGGCAACTTGTTGCAAGGTGATCTTGGGCGTTCCTTTAACCAGAATCGCGAAGTGCTTGAGATCGTGAACGAGCGTTTTGGCGCTACGCTGATTCTCGCCGGAACGGCCCTGGTCTTATGTTCAATCATGGGGTTGCTGGTTGGCATTGTGTCGGCGGTGAAACAGTACGGCCTGGTCGACAAGGTGCTGACTCTGATCGTACTGATCGGCATTTCCACACCGGCTTTCTGGCTGGGGTTGTTGATGATCATGCTGTTCGCGGTTGAGTTTCGTTTGCTGCCTGCCAGTGGCATGTACGCCGTCTATGGTGGCGGTGATTTGCCGGACCTGATCCGGCACTTGATTCTACCAGCGGGCACTCTGGCGTTTATTGCCACCGGAGTTATCGCCCGATTGACGCGTGCCAGCATGCTTGAAGTGTTGCGCCAGGATTACATCCGCACCGCCAGGGCCAAAGGTCTGGCCGAGTGGCGGGTTATCTATCGCCATGCGTTTAAGGCAGCTCTGGTTAGCATTGTGCCCGTCATTGGTATTCAGGCTGGCTTTGTTTTGGGTGGTGCCGTGTATATCGAGACAGTCTTTCAGTGGCCGGGTATCGGCAGCATGCTGGTGACGGCCATTTCAACACGGGATCTGCTGCTGGTGCAGGGCGGAGTCCTCGTTGTGGCCGCCGCCTATGTGTTTTTTAACCTGTTGGCCGATGTAGTGCAGGTGTTGCTCGACCCGAGGGTGACATCATGACGGTTGCCGGAACGTCGTCGTCACCTGCTGCAAAAAAGTCTGGCCGGGCAGGGCCCTTCAAACTGCTGATGAGGAATCAGCTCGCTGGCTTTGGTTTGATTGTACTTGCTGTAATTTTGCTATTTGTCATCGTAACGCCCTGGTTGCCGCTAGCCGATCCTAACATCACCGATCCGTCTCAACGGTTGTTACCACCCTTAACACCC
>Ga0307976_1001206_pt1 | contig 12548 bp, 11 predicted proteins | sample OrgLakmetagen919_FD_201836 | JGI IMG/M metagenome (GOLD analysis project Ga0307976, IMG submission 201836) | Saline water microbial communities from Organic Lake, Antarctica - #919 | ecosystem: Environmental > Aquatic > Non-marine Saline and Alkaline > Saline | place: Antarctica: Organic Lake... | reverse complement strand
ATCGGTGATCACCACATCGGGCTTGCCGTGCTGCTGGACAAAGTCTTCATTAAACACTTTTTTCATATCGCCGACATAAAATTCAGCATTTCCCACTTTGTTCCGCTCGGCGTTTTCATTAGCGTCTTCAATCGCATCGGGAACGGCTTCCACCCCGATTACTTTTTTTGCTTGCTCAGCCACAAATTGGGCAATGGTGCCGGTGCCAGTGTATAGATCATAAACGAGCTCTTCACCTGTCAATTGTGCAAAATCACGAACAATTTTATAGAGCTCATAAGCTTGGTCAGAATTGGTTTGATAAAATGATTTAGCGCGAATGGCAAATTTCAAACCTTCCATTTCCTCTAAAATATATTCCCTGCCAGAAAAACAGACCACGTCTTGATCGTAGATTGTATCATTTCCTTTAGAATTGACGACATATAATAAGGACGTGATTTCAGGAAATTCTGATTTTAAATGGTTCAGCAGCAACTCGCGTTTTGCCTTATCGTCATAAAAAAACTGCAGCAACAACATTGTTTCACCAGTCGAACTCGTCCTGATCATCAACGTGCGCAAAAGCCCTTCCTGTTTTCGCGGGTTAAAAAATGAAAGCCCGTTTTCTGTAGAAAAATCGCGTACTTCATTTCTGATCGCATTGCTGGGATCGGGTTGCAAGTGGCATTTTTGAATATCCAAAATCTTATCCCACATCCCTGCAATATGAAACCCCAACGCATTTTTATCGTCGATTTCTTCCCCGCTTTCAATTTCCCCGCGCGTCAACCAGCGGCGGTCGCTAAAGGAAAATTCCATCTTGTTGCGGTAAAAATAAGGGTTTTCACTCGGCAGGATTGGCGAAATTTCAGGCAGTTCAATTTTTGCAAGCCGTTTTAAATTGTTTTCAATCTCGTTTTGTTTGTATTCGAGCTGATATTTATAGGCCATATTTTGCCATTTGCAGCCCCCACAATTTTCAAAATGCTGACAAACAGGCTCAACCCGTTTATCTGAATACTTTTCAAAGCGTTCGGCTTTGGCGTGATAATAGGCCTTGCGCTTTTTATAAGTCTGCACATCCACAATGTCGCCGGGAACGGCATTATCGATAAAAACCACACGGCCATCGGGTGCTTTTGCCACTGCTTTTCCCTTGGCTCCAGCATCGATAACTTCCAGGTTTTCAAAATATTTTTTCGGTCTTTTTTTTCTTGCCATAGCGCAAAAGTAAGGTTTTTTATACGATAAAAAACGGGGTTTGAAAATTGCGTTTGTTGATTGAAGTTAGAGAAGGGATGTTTTGTGAATTAGCGGCGGTGTGTATTTTGTGGCGAGGTTTTTGGTAAGACAGGGATTTGATGTTGACCAAAGAGTTTTTTATGTTTTAGGATAATTTTCATTCAATTCCCTTGGTAAGAAAAATCCTTTAATACAGTTTGGATTTCTAATCGCTATTTGAATATGATTTTTTTCTTTGAATCCAGCATTTTTGTACAAATCATCCCCCTCAAAAAACACTCCTCTAACGGAATCAAATTCGTGCCTATTTTCATTATCTCTGTTAAATTGATGCACAGTCTCCATAACTGCGCAATCTAAATTTCTGAGAGGTAAGTCTTCCCCTTTTTTGTCAATAGGTTTATTTTTTGGTATTTCTAAATCGTGTTTTTTGTTTGTCTCGGTAAGAAGCTTGTAACCGTATTTTAATAACTTCAAGTAGCTTGAGTCCAGCAAATCCATACAATACCCCAAGTCTATAACAGCACCCAAAACCGAAGGTGTTACTATTTTAGAGGTGCTTTTTTCGGGGTTATTTTTAATATTCCGGGCATATTCCAAAGCTCTTTCGTGGTTGTTTTCCCAAAAGTAAACTCCGTTTCCTAACCAATCGTATGAATTTTCACTTGGTTTTAAATTTTTAGATTTTTGCGTAATAATGCTATCCCTGATTTTTCGGTCGCAACCGTGAAAACCAATAATTAATCCACTCTTTTTAGAATACATAACAATTTAACTTGCATACTTTTCAGTTAGCTTACCGTTTTTATTATGTATTCCAGTTCGCCTTAAAAACTTTTCTGATTCTTTTCTTGAAGACGTTATTTTTTTAGAGTACTCTTTAAAATCTTTCAGTAATTCTTTGTGTTCTTTTTGATTCATAAGTCTGAACATTTGAAACAAAATTAATCATTTTAATTGAGATATGATCTTTAGTTTTAAATTTTGTCCAACGACTAAAATTACAAGCTTTTGCGTGAATTTAGCTCGAGAGTCAGCAAGAAGAAAGCCTCTTTTCCAGCAAGCGCTCAATTTTCTGGATGAGAAACAACAAAGCAACGCGCCTGCATCTAGGCATTGCCTGTACCGCGCTTCGTCGAAGTGCTCAGTAACCGCCGGCGAAGCAGGGATAAGGTTTTAGCCACAGTATTCTCAATAAGGTATTTCGATAAGTTGATCTTCTTTTCTTAGAACGACCATATTTTCGGGGATTTCACTTTCAATTTTTTGGTTTGGATATAAATGATACAAGGCTTTCATTTTGGCGTCAACTTCAATGTTTTTTTCTTTTGCGTCCAGTAATAACCAATAAGGAACAAAAGCCCAATCAATGTTTTTAATCCTTCCAATGATTTCTGCATTTTCCGTATCCCCGGAAATAAATATTTTTTTGCTGTGCCAAGTTATCAAATAGGAATTGTGTTTTAGGGAAAATCCATGTTTTGTTTTAAATGCTTTGACATTAAAATCAGGAAGGCTTTTACTGAATTTTTCTAATTTTTTTGTTTTCCACTGCGTAAATTTTTTACAATTTTTTTTGGTTCTTAATATTTCGCGCATCGCTTTGCCCGAATAATGGTCAGCGTGTTTATGGGTAAATATAAAAATTGAATTGTCCTTAATACTGTCCAATTCAGCTTTATCATATTCCATATAGCCATACGCTCCTGATTTGTATGGAAAGTCAACATAAATATTCAAATTTCCGTCAGTCATATATAGACCACAATTTCCTATGAATTTAATTTTGATTTCGTTTGATTGACTAAAGCAGAGATTTGAAACGAGAAATAAAGAAACTGCTAATAAAATTCTTTTGTGATTTTTCATCATTTTTTTGTTTTTATTGTGTTGTCAACATCTACGGCTACCAGCAGTGACGTGAATTTAGCCAGAATATTAGCAAATCCCGAAGTTTCGGAACCGGCAAGTGCTTAATTTTCTGGATAAAAAACAATAGAGCAATTACTTTTAGCTGACGTTGGTTGCTGTGCGGGTTACTGGCATAATTTTATAAAAAGCTCAATTGAAGTTCGTAATTCATCTTCTGTGTAGGATTTCGATGGATTTGGATGGTCTATAGCATTTCTTATATAAGTACTTAAAGTTTCATATTGGGTAGTGCCAAAGGATGACGGCTTACTATGAATCGAAGAATCATATTCGGATTGATTTTTAATGTAATCGTCAGTAGATTTTACTGTCCTCAAATTATGTTTGTTTTGAAGGTGACCATACAATTCAATATGATAACTATTAGAAGCTATATCAAAGGCTAAATAATTTGTTTCAGCACTTGTAATGCTAGGTAATACTGATGGTGCATCAATTCTCTTTGTTTCAATAGCCCCATTATTGTCTGTTAATACTATTGTTAAGTCATTTTCAGAATCTTTTAACGCATTCTCCATAACATAGTCCGAATGAGTTGCAATAAAAATTTGAACATTTGTGTGGGAAGAATTACCTACAAATAAATCTTTATAATATTTTAAAATTCCTTTTTGCCATTTTGGATGCATACTTAATTCTGGTTCATCAATCATAATTGTAGAATCCTGTAACATCTGATTGTTTTTGAGCAGATATATACCACGGAAAACTATTTGTTTTTCCCCCGTACTTAACTGATCAATAGCGATGGTATTATTATATTTTTTAAATAGTATGACTTTCTGATTATTTTGGTCAATCACCTTTTCATATGTCATATTATTGAAAAAATTGTCGAAAGCATTTTTAAATCGATAAATTTTTGAATCTGGATAATAGTCATCCCAAGGTTTTGGATTATTACCAAGATTTTGATTTAATTCGGCATAATCAGAATTATCCTGATTTTGTATATCTACCACTAATTGTTTTAAGGAAGTAAAATCATCCTCTTGATCATTATCGTATTTATCAACGTCTAGTCCTTTAGTTGTAGCATATTTTATTTCTTTTGTCTTATAATCTGCCCGAGCTTTTGAAAAGACACAACCATATTTTCTGGGATCTAAAGGATTAGTTTCAATTGATTGGTTGTTATTATTTTTATTAGAATGGATATGAGTTCTACTACCATTTTCATCAATTATATCGAAAAAATCTTTTATGCTTGATGTGTTGTTATTAGATTGAACAGCCTTATATCTTTTTTCATCAATTAAATACTCGATAAAATCAAAATATTCGAAAGAGCCAATATTTAAAAAGCTGCTTAAGCTTTCTAAAATAGACGTTTTACCGGTACCATTCTCGCCTGCAAAAATTATGTTTTGAAATGGTTCATTATTTGTAGTATTGTTAAAATCTATTTCAATGTTTTTCAGCACAGGATGATTAAGCCACTTGACTTTGGTGGTTTTCATAAGTTCTTCTTTGTTCTAGTTTTAGCATTGCAACCAACTAGCTATATCATATCAAATATAGCTGTTTATTTGGAAATATCCCCAGATAACCCAATCCTTCCACTAAGCTATCAGTTTCAACTTGATATATAAAAACTGCACTCCCGTCACTCCAATCTTGAGTTTACTTGATTGAGATGCCAACTCTCTTTTATTTTAAGCTAAGCAACTTTTAGACGACCTGAAAAATTATTTTACCCACCAAATCTACATTGATTCAAATCGAAAAATATCACGATTTGTTTAGAATGATTTTTAATTATCAAAATACCCCGCAAAACACCTCTATGAACGTTAAAATAAGCTTTAAAATTTAAGCTGTTCTTGCTGAATATGCGTAATTGCATAAAGAGTCGCTAATTAAAAGTTTTAAAAAAATATATCTATGAAAATACCTGAAATAAATTCTTCCCAAGAAGCAATCGACATCGAAGACAAGCATGGTGCTCATAACTATCACCCACTTCCCGTTGTTCTAAATCGCGGAGAAGGACCTTTTATGTGGGATGTGGAAGGCAAAAAATATTATGATTTCCTTTCTTCTTATTCCGCTGTCAATCAAGGCCATTGTAATAAAAAAATTGTCGATGCTTTAAAAAATCAAGCCGAAACATTGACCTTGACATCACGTGCTTTTCACAATGATGTGTTGGGTAAATTTGAAAAATATGCCACAGAATATTTCGGTTTTGATAAACTCTTGCCAATGAACACCGGCGCCGAAGCTGTTGAAACGGCCATTAAAGTTTGTCGTAAATGGGCTTATGAAAAGAAAGGCGTTGAGGAAAAAGATGCTAAAATTGTCGTGGGGAAAAATAATTTCCACGGAAGGACTACCACAATAATTTCATTTAGTAATGATGAAGGGGCGCGAAAAGATTTTGGCCCTTACACACCTGGGTTCATCAAAGTGGATTATGATAATATCGATGCACTGGAAAAAACCTTTGAAGAAAATGACAATCTCGCTGGTTTTTTAATCGAACCCATCCAAGGTGAAGCCGGTGTTATGGTTCCCAGTGACGATTATATGCGTCGCGCTAAAGAGCTTTGTGAAAAGCACAATGTTCTACTCTTAGCTGATGAAATTCAAACCGGGATTGCCAGAACAGGTTCGCTTCTCGCTGTTTGCGGAAATTGTACCTGCCAGCACGAATGTGAACGTCAAGAATCAACTTATGTACGCCCTGATATTTTGATTCTTGGAAAAGCGCTTTCGGGTGGTGTATATCCAGTTTCGGCTATATTGGCAGATGACCACGTGATGAATGTTATTAAACCCGGACAGCACGGTTCGACCTTTGGCGGAAATCCGCTGGCAGCTGCTGTGGGAATTGCCGCTTTGCAAGTGGTTTATGACGAGGATTTAATGCTGAATGCCCGACGCCTTGGAAATATGTTCCGCGAAAAAATGCAAAAATTTATCGATGAGCATTCCATAGTGAAACTCGTGCGGGGAAAAGGCTTGCTGAACGCCATTGTCATCAATGATTCAGAGGATAGTTCGACCGCTTGGGATATGTGTATGGCGATGAAAGAAAAAGGCCTTTTGGCAAAACCAACACACGGAAATATTATCCGTTTTGCGCCACCTTTGGTCATTACAGAAGAACAAATTTTAGATTGTGTTTCAATAATAACCGGCGTCTTGAAGGACTTTGAAGGTAAATTGCAAAAATAAACCTTAGTTCAGTCAGCTAAAAGTATTGATTTTTTTTACTTTTGCCGTTGATATTCTTTTTATGAACCAAATTTGGCTACATCATTCTCGTCTTTTTCCACGCACTCAAGCGAGGCAATAGAGTTGTGATGTAAGCTTTCATTATAATTTAAACCCGCTTGATAAATTCAAGCGGGTTTTTTATTTCCCGTTTGTTTGACCGAGCAAAATTTAGCTTATACCGAATGTGATTTTTAATGTCGCATAAATGCTTCTTAAAATCTACCTCGGCATAATACATTTGAGAAAAAACTATTCCAGCGTATTAAAAATATAATGGTATTATGAAAAAATTAAAAATTGCTATTCAAAAATCGGGACGTTTAAATTCCGATTCTTTGAGAATCTTAAAAGATTGTGGCATTAACATCAACAATGGTAGAGATCAACTCAGTGCTACTGCCACTAATTTTCCATTGGAACTATTGTTTTTGAGAAATGGGGATATCCCAAAATATTTGCACGATGGCGTTGTCGATCTCGCTATTGTCGGCGAAAATTTACTGGTAGAAAAAGGGGAAGACCTTCCGATAATTGAGAAACTGGGATTTTCAAAATGTAAAGTTTCCGTGGCCATTCCTAAAACTGAAAATTATACCGGAATACAGGATTTGCAGGATAAAAAAATCGCGACTTCATATCCAAATACCGTCAAAAAGTTTCTCGCTGATAAAGGGATAAACGCCAATTTGCATATCATTTCAGGATCGGTTGAAATCGCGCCGAATATTGGTTTGGCCGATGCAATCGTCGATATTGTTTCCAGTGGAAATACACTGTTCAAAAACAATTTAAAAGAAGTCGAAAAAATACTGACAAGTGAATCCGTTTTAACGGCATCACCTGGATTGGGCGACGAAAAACAAAAAACAGTGGATGAGCTTCATTTCAGGATGAAGTCTGTTTTGCGATCAAAAAATTCAAAATATGTGTTGATGAACGCACCAAATGACCAAGTGAAGAAAATCACTGAAATCCTGCCCGGAATGCGCAGCCCAACGGTTCTCCCACTCGCTGAAGAAGGCTGGTCTTCCATTCATTCAGTCATTAATGAAGAAACTTTTTGGGAAGTCATCGGCAAACTTAAAGAAAACGGCGCCGAGGGGATTTTGGTCTGTCCCATTGAAAAAATGGTGCTTTAATTCGCTTTTAGAATTCAAGCACCACGTGCTAATAAATTAAATTGAAAACTAATTTATATCAAAAAAAACTATGGAAATCATCAGCTATCCAGAAAGAAACACCTGGGAAGAAATCCTAAAGCGCCCAACGGCAAACACTGAAAAAGCCGAAAAAATAACTGCGGAAATTTTTAAAGCCGTGAAAAATAATGGCGATCAAGCGGTGAAAAAATACACCGACATTTTTGATGGAATTGAACCTGAAAATTTCATTATTTCTGACAAAGTAATAGAAGCAGCTGCAAATTCGGTTTCAGAAGAATTAAAACAGGCTATTCAACTGGCAAAAAAGAATATTGAAAGATTTCACGAAGCCCAAAAAACTGAAAAAATTGAGGTTGAAACCGTCAAAGGTGTCAAATGCTGGCAAGAAAAACGGCCCATTCAAAAAGTGGGCTTGTACATTCCAGGCGGAACAGCGCCGTTATTTTCAACAATTTTAATGCTCGCTGTTCCCGCAAAACTCGCAGGCTGTCGTGAAATTTTGTTGTGCACACCGCCCGATAAAAAAGGTGAAATCGATCCCGCAATTTTATATACCGCAGCTTTGTGTGGCGTCACAGAAATTGTGAAAGTCGGTGGAATTCAAGCCATCGCGGGGATGACCTTTGGTACTGAAAGTATTCCGAAAGTGTATAAAATTTTTGGCCCCGGAAATCAATTCGTGACCGCTGCAAAACAGATGGCTACAAAATATGGCGCCGCAATTGATTTGCCAGCCGGGCCTTCAGAACTTTTAGTGTTCGCCGATGACAGCGCCGAGGCCAGTTTTGTCGCCTCTGATTTATTGTCGCAAGCAGAACACGGCGCTGATAGCCAAGTCATTTTTATCACGACTTCTAAAAAATTATTAAAACAAGTTCAAAAAGAAGTTGATGAGCAGTTGGTTTCGCTTTCGCGTAAAAAAATTGCCGAGCAGGCCATTGAACACAGTAAATTGATTTTAGTGGAAAATGATGAAACCGCTTTGGATTTGATCAATGTTTACGCCCCTGAACATTTTATAATTGCGACGTCAAACGAGGACTTTTTTATCGACGGAATTCAAAATGCCGGATCGGTTTTTATCGGGAATTACACCCCTGAAAGTGCCGGCGATTATGCCTCTGGCACAAACCACACTTTACCCACAAATGGATTTGCAAAACAATATAGCGGCGTGAACTTGGACAGCTTTCTCAAGAGCATCACGTTTCAAAAGATAGATGAAGACGGAATTCAGAGAATAGGAAAAAGCATTGAATTGATGGCCGAAGCCGAAGGTTTGCAAGCGCATAAAAATGCGGTTAGTTTGCGGTTGGAAAGTTTAAAAAAACAGGAACAGACCTCAAAGGTTTTTAAGGATTATCAAAATAAACCTTTGAGGTCTAAAAGAAAATTATGAAAGAAAAATTCAACATAAAAAAACTCGTTCGCTCAAATGTAGCGAAGCTTCAACCCTACTCCTCAGCGCGCGACGACTTTAAATCAAACGGCAAGGAAATGGTGTTTCTGGACGCCAATGAAAATCCTTTTGAAAACGGGTTGAACCGCTATCCAGATCCGCAGCAAAATAAATTGAAGTCCGCTGTGGCTAAAATCAAAAATGTAGATAAAAACCAGATTTTACTGGGCAATGGCAGCGATGAAGTTTTGGATTTAATTTTTCGGGCATTTTGTGAACCTCATCAGGACAACATTATTACTTTACCGCCAACTTATGGAATGTACACCGTTTTGGCCGGCATTAACGCCATTGAAAATCGCCAGGTTTTACTGTCTAAAACTTTTGAACTTAGGGAAAATCATATTTTAGAAAAAGCTGATGAGCATTCAAAAATCCTGTTTATTTGTTCGCCAAACAACCCTACGGGAAACCTTTTCGACAAAGAAAAGATTACATTTTTACTCAATAACTTTCAAGGTTTAGTTGTTATCGATGAAGCTTATGCCGATTTTTCTTCAGAAGAAAGTTGGGTTAATTTTTTAAATTCACATTCCAATCTCATCGTTACACAAACTTTATCGAAAGCTTTTGGAATGGCAGGAATAAGACTTGGAATGTGTTTTACTTCCCCAGAAATTGTCACAATTTTAAACAAAATCAAACCACCTTATAATGTCAATCAATTGACCCAGGAAAAAGCGCTAACCCGCATTGAAAACCATCAAAACGTGGAAAGGGAAATTTCAATAATTTTGAAAGAGCGACAGTTTTTAACCGAAGAACTGAAAAACGTTACTTTCATCGAAAAAATATATCCATCAGATTCCAATTTTGCTTTAGTGAAAGTCGATAACGCGACAAAACGTTATGAGGAATTGTTGCAACACGGAATCGTCGTCAGAAATCGCACCGATCAAGCTTTGTGCGAAAATACGTTGCGCTTTACTGTGGGAACTGAAAGTGAAAATCGTAAATTGATGGAAGCCCTAAAAATGATGAGGTCCTGATCCCGTTAGTTATCGGAATAGGATGAGGTGTTGAATGAGATCCTGAAACGACACTTCGACTGCGCTCAGTGTGGAAGTTCAGGATGACAATGAAAAAAAAGAGTAGATTAAAAAAATTCAGTAAAAAAATAGAAGATGAAAAAAGTATTATTTATAGACCGTGATGGAACTTTGATAAAAGAGCCAAACGATCAGCAAGTGGATACAGTTGAAAAACTGACATTTTATCCAGAAGTAATTTTTTATCTCGGCAAAATCGCCCGCGAATTGGATTATGAATTGGTGATGGTCACCAATCAAGACGGGCTGGGCACCACCGATTTTCCCGAAAAAAACTTTTGGCCCATACAAAATTTTATAGAAAAAACCTTTAGTAATGAAAGCGCCGCTTTTAAGGAAAGCCTAATTGACAGAACCTTTCCCGACGAAAATGCCGATACCCGAAAACCCAATATTGGGATGTTGAAGGAAAATTATCTGGACAATCCCGATTATGATTTAAAAAACTCATTGATGATCGGTGATCGTTTTACCGATGTGGAATTTGCCAAAAACTTTGGCGGAAAAGGAATTCTGATCACTAATAATTTGGGACTCGGCGAAAAAGAAACTGAGAACGACAATGAGAATTTAAAGAAATACACAGCCCTGAAAACCAAAAACTGGAAAGAGATTTATGAATTTTTAAAGCCTCAGGACCGAACTGCGCAAGTTTCAAGAAAAACCAATGAAACGAATATTGATATCAAATTAAACGTTGATGGAACTGGCAAAAGTAACATCAGCACCGGAATTTCATTTTTTGATCACATGCTGGATCAACTTTCCAGGCACGGTCAAATGAATTTGGATATAAATGTAAAGGGGGATCTAGATGTCGATGAACACCACACCATTGAAGATATTGCGCTTGCCCTTGGTGAAGTTTTTAAAACAGCTTTGGGTGACAAATTGGGAATCGAGCGCTATGGTTTTTGCTTGCCAATGGACGATTGCCTCGCACAAGTGGCAGTGGATTTTGGTGGACGAAATTATTTGGTTTGGGATGCAACTTTCAACCGCGAAATGATCGGGAAAATGCCAACAGAAATGTTTATGCATTTTTTCAAATCGTTTAGCGACGGCGCCAAATCCAACCTCAACATCAAAGCAGAAGGAACTAACGAGCACCACAAAATTGAAGCAATTTTCAAGGCTTTTGCCAAAGCCCTAAAAATGGCGGTAAAACGCGATCCTGAAAAAATGATTTTGCCTTCCACTAAAGGAGTGCTTTAATTGCTTAAATTTGTTTTATGCTTACTCAAAATCAAAAAAATATCATCCTTGAAACCCTCAAACCTTTTGAGCCGGTCAAAATTGGAATATTTGGCTCGTTAGCGCGCAACGAAGAAGGTTCAAAAAGCGATATTGATATTTTATACACATTCCAAAAGAAAATTGGTGTTTTCACGTTAATCGGCATTAAACAAGAACTGGAAGAAAAACTCAAAAAAAGAGTTGATTTAGTATCTGAAAATCACATCAACCCCAAAATCAAACCTTTTATAATGAACGACCTAACCTTGATTTATGACGCTAAATAAAGACATTTTTAGGCTTGAGCACATTATTGATTCTATTGTAAAAATTGAACAGTTAGTGCAGATTTTGGGCAACTATCCCAATTTTGAAGAAAAATGGATAGAACAAGATTCTGTAATCAGAAATTTTGAAATAATTGGCGAAACGAGTAGTCATATTTCCAAAGAACTAAAAGAAAACCATTTAGATATTGCCTGGAAAGAAATACGTGGAATGCGGAATTTTATGAGCCACGAATATTTTGGATTGCAATTAGATACAATTTGGACTTCAGCTGTTCACGATATTCCAATCTTAAAAAAACAGATTCAAAAAATTCTTCACGATTTAGAAGCCTAATAAATTTTCCAGTCTTCACAAATTAAATGAACACAACCATAAAACGCGATCCTGAGAAAATGATTTTGTTTTCTACCAAAGGAACGTCATAAAAAGCAACAAGATAAAAATCAATGAAAAGAAACAACCAAAAATGTAAAACTCCCCCTTCGGGGGCCGGGGGGATTATCATCATAAATTATGGCGCGGGAAATATCCAAAGCCTGAAATTTGCAATTCAGCGGCTTGGTTTTAAAGCAATCCTTTCAGATAATGCCGAAGAAATCAGACAAGCCGACAAAGTTATTTTCCCCGGGGTGGGCCACGCCAGTCACACGATGGAAAAACTTAAAGCCACTGGCTTGGACAAAGTTATTCCAGAATTAACACAACCCGTATTGGGGATTTGCCTTGGGATGCAATTGATGTGCAATTTTTCAGAAGAGGGAAATACTGAGGGCTTAAAAATTTTTGATGCGGAAGTCAAAAAATTCCCAAAAACCGTCAAAGTACCACAAATCGGTTGGAATCAAATTTCAAATTTCAGTTCACCCTTGTTTTCAGGAATTAAGGAAAAAGAATATATGTATTTGGTTCACAGTTTTTATGTCGAAAAATGCGCACAAATGATTGCTGAAACTGAATATGGCCTCGTCTATT
>Ga0307976_1001172_pt1 | contig 12798 bp, 17 predicted proteins | sample OrgLakmetagen919_FD_201836 | JGI IMG/M metagenome (GOLD analysis project Ga0307976, IMG submission 201836) | Saline water microbial communities from Organic Lake, Antarctica - #919 | ecosystem: Environmental > Aquatic > Non-marine Saline and Alkaline > Saline | place: Antarctica: Organic Lake... | reverse complement strand
CAAAAACAAGTTCTAAATCAATTGAAGTATGTCCACACAATTGCTTTTCACTAAAATGATTTTCTGTAATAAAATCGCTGATAACTATCGGGAATCGGGAATCGGGAATCGGGAATCGGGAATCGGGGATCGGGAATCATTTAAAAGTTTTGTAACTTTGTGCTGAGTGTTACATTCATTTTAAAATAGAAGATAATGAAGACTTTAAAATATATCGTTTACAAAGAGGATAATTATTACGTTTCACAATGTTTGAATGTTGATGTTTCCAGTTTTGGAAATTCTTTTCAGGAAGCCATTGATAACCTAAACGAAGCACTTACACTATATTTTGATGAGCCAGGTATGAAAATGGATTTACCGGAAATTAAAGAAACCTTATTGGGAGAAACTTCAATTAATGTCTAAGCTACCATCTTCAAAGCAGATAATTAAGGTATTGGTTAATAATGGATTTACCTTTATTTCCCAACGTGGAAGTCATGCCAAGTACAAAAAAGGAAACAGAACTGTCATTGTGCCTTTTCCGAAGAAAGAAATTCCGCTGGGTACATTTCGTTCAATCATCAGGCAATCAGGATTGACCAAAGAAAACTTTGATTTTTAATAATTATTGTTTGTCCATAATGTCCAATCTCTGCGTTGTTGCTCAAATTTTAAATCCTCGAATACGCTAGTATGCTGCGGTTTAAAATTTTTGCACGCCCCCGATAAAATGCGGGGCAGGCTTTGATCTTGAACATTATGAAGCAAACACACTAAGTTTATAGACAGAAACTAATTAGCGACTGCTTAAAGGCACCTTTTTATATAAACGATGACTTAAATAATCTGTAAGAAAGAATCCAATAAGATAATCGGTGCAGCCATGGAAGTTCAGCCCACGAATTTCACACATTACACGAAAAGGAAGTAAGGAAAAGGGAGGTCAGAGATCAGAAACTCAAAACATCGAACAACAAACAAGTTCAGTGAAACTTACCTTTCAAAAGCGCAGCAGCTTGTCCCGCAGAAAGCGGGAAACTTAATATTGCAAGTCGAACTAATCCCGATGAGGAACGAATCGGGAGAACAAGGAACATTCACCCTGCGCTCTTAGCTCTATGCCCTGCGCTAAACCACCGGGATACGATTTGCCAAGCAAACATTTAATAGGGAGGAACAAAAAAATAACAAAAAATTTAGCAAAGAACATTTGCATCCTAATAAAGATTGAGTAGTTTTGTTACTCGTTTTTCATCCCAACACCAACACCCCACTCACCCAACATGGGACTGAGGAGGCGAAGCTGTGTTGAGTGAGACTTACCTTTCAAAAGCGAAGCACATTGAAAGGTATAGTCGAGCCAATCCCCGACCCTTCGGGACGATAAAGCCTCCGAAGTGCTGGGCTCGAGGTAACGAGAGACCAGTCCCGACCCCTCGGGAAAAGAGGCTGGGCGCGAAAGCGACCAGTCCCGGGAGTGAAACGAATCGGGAAGGCGAAGCTGTGGGCGAAGAGATCAGAAGCCTGCCCTGCCTGCCCTGTGGTCATATTCCAGACCACCGGGGTGAAATTCACGGAGTGAATATTTCACTGGGGTCAGATGTCAGAAGTCAGAAGCCACTTCTAAACCGATAACTGAAAACTGAAAACCGACAACCGAAATATTTGAACCACATAGGCCACATAGAAGCAGAGAATGAGAAATCCAAAATTTTACCCGGAAAAAACCTGTGAAAATCAGTTCAATCTGCGCCTGCCACGTAGCGAAGTTTACCCAGTAGGGAGTAACGACCGTACTGTGGCATATCGTGGTCATCAGTGTGCAATGCGGAATGACTATTTCCAACTAATGTCCGGAATTATCAATTTGATGAAGAGAGAAGAAAAACATAAAGCATCTTCTGCATCCATAACACAATTAAAGGGTTTGGGAAAAGAACTTTGGCAGAAAACAGATACCGAATTTTACATAGCATCAGAACGTGAGTCATGGGATTAATTCAAAAGTTGACTGACAATGTTGTTTTTTTCGATACAGCCCCTTTAATATAATACATTGAAGAAAACCGAAACTATATCAAATTATTAGATAAACTATTTGAGGCAAACAACAATGGAAAATTCTTGTTTCAAACCTCTGTTATTACCCTTATTGAAGTACTAATTCATCCCATGCGTGAAAATCAGATGCACTTGGTGCAAAAGCACCAGGACATCCTCCGTCATTCCAGTACAATTGACCATTAAATGACAACCAATGAGGCTAAATCCCGTGCAAAAGTTTTGTATCTTTGATACTACAATAATTAAGAACTGAAAACAAAATGAGTTACCGAATAACATTAGAGATACCCGATAAAGCTTTTTCCGTGTTGAGGGACAGACCCGATAAATTTGCCAGGGAGTTATTGGAGGCAGCACTGTGTAAATGGTATGAGCAGGGAAAAATATCCCAGTCAAAAGCAGCCGAAATTGCTGAAACCTCCAGATACGAATTGCTTGAAATATTCAAAAAGCATGACGTGAATCCCTTTCAGTATACTCCTGATGATCTGGATACTGAGATGAAACTTTAATACGGCATGAAAGTCTTAGCGAACGCTTCACCGTTAATATTTCTGGCTAAAATCAAATTAATTGATTTGTTGCCATCCTTCTGCGACCAGCTTATTATTCCTGAAGGGGTAATCAGTGAAATACAAAAACATCCCGATGAGGCTTCACAATGGCTTAAACAAAATGAGGAAAATTACCAGGTCACCGCTGTGCAGGTTCCGTCATATGTCCATGCATGGGACCTCGGAAAAGGAGAATCAGAGGTAATTGCATCAGCCATAGAAAGCAAGGAATTTGTAGTAGCATTAGACGATAAAGCAGCCAGAAATTGCGCCATAAGCCTGAATTTAAATGTTATTGGTACTATCGGAATAATACTAAAAATGCAACAGGCTAAATTACTCAATGATGCAGTCACCCCACTGATTAGGCTTCGTGAGCAAGGGTTTAGAATAGATGATGTATTATATCAACACGCTCTGAAAATAGCCAATGACAACTGAATGACCACCAATACCGATAAAAAATCCCGATAAAAAATCCCGATAAAAAATCCCGATAAAAAATCCCGATAAAAAATCCCGATAAAAAATCCCGATAAAAAATCCCGATAAAAAATCCCGATAAAAAATCCCGATAACTATCGGGAATCGGGAATCGGGAATCGGGAATCGGGAATCGGGAATCGGGAATCGGGAATCGGGAATCGGGAATCGGGAATCGGGAATCGGGAATGCGAAGGAGAGAAAGAGTGACGGAGAGACTTGCCCTGTGAAATAAATTCCGAATTCCGGATTCCGAATTTCGGATTAGTTAAAATAAAACCGATGAAAATCAATTGTTTCGAAGATTTGGAAATTTGGCAGTCAGCCAGGGAATTATGCAAACGCGTAAGAGACCTGACGGTAAAGGAACCCTTTGCAAGGGATTTCAGATTAAAAGATCAAATTAGGGCATCCTCAGGTTCGGTGATGGATAACATTGCTGAGGGTTTTGAAAGAGATGGAAGAAAAGAGTTTATACAACATCTAAGCATCTCAAAAGGTTCATGCGGTGAAACCAGGTCACAATCTTACAGGGCATTCGATTATGATTACATCACTGAAGCAGAGCTCGGTCACATGGTGGAAACAACAGAAAGTCTGGGGAAAAGAATCGGAGGGTTTATGAACTATCTCAAAAGAAGCGATTACAAAGGCAACAAATACAAATAACCCGAAAATTAATCAATATAATCAGCTAAAATCCCCGTAATTAATATTTTACGAAATCCGAAATCCGAAATTGAAAACCGCCTTTTACACCTACATCACCGCCCTCCTCCTCGCCACTCTACTACCAATAAACGGAGAGAATACGGCGCTTAACAATAATTATACATTAAACATCCGCTGGGACTACCTCCTCCACGCCCTGGTCTACCTGCCGCTCCCAGCCCTGACTTTCGTGCCAATTCGCCTTCGCGTTAATTCGAAAGAAATTCGCAATAATTCGAGAAGTTCAAAGAATTCGAGAAGTTCAAAGAATCGCAGTCTATTAATATTACTAATAACCTTAACCATAGCTACAGGCCTCGAGGCCCTGCAAATACTCATCCCTTACCGCTCCTTTAATATCAACGACCTGATGGCGAATGGGATTGGCGTTTTACTTGGATGGATAGTGATGCTCATCGTTAGAAAGAAACTATCATTCGCATAATTCGCATTCGCGTAATCCGCTAAAATCAGTGTAATTCGTACTTGGCGTAATCAAAGCTTAACTAATCTCAGAAGCAGTATTTAATACCAAAAAGTACAGAAAAAAGAATACAAAATGAAGAAAAAAGCCTTAGTAACAGGAATAACTGGTCAGGATGGTGCTTATTTAGCTGAACTCTTGTTAAAGAAGGGATATGAGGTACATGGAGTAAAAAGGCGGGCATCCCTTTTTAATACCGATAGAATTGATCATTTATATGAAGATCCTCATAAAGAAGGAAGAAACTTTGTTTTACATTATGGGGACTTAACTGACTCCACCAACCTAATACGTATTATTCAGGAGGTGCAACCTGATGAAATTTATAACCTTGCAGCACAAAGTCATGTAAAAGTAAGTTTTGAAACTCCGGAATATACGGCAAACTCTGATGGCCTGGGGACGCTTCGTATACTTGAGGCCATTAGGTTACTTGGTTTAACCAACAAGACGAGGTTTTATCAGGCTTCCACTTCGGAACTTTATGGCTTGGTGCAAGAAGTTCCTCAGTCAGAGAAAACACCTTTTTATCCAAGATCACCTTATGGCATAGCAAAATTATACGGTTTCTGGATCACAAAAAACTACAGGGAAGCTTATAACATGTATGCCTGTAATGGAATACTATTCAATCACGAATCTCCTATACGTGGTGAAACCTTTGTGACAAGAAAAATTACCCGGGCTGCTGCTAAAATTGCACTGGGTCTGCAGGATAAGCTTTATCTTGGAAATCTCAACGCAAAAAGAGACTGGGGCCATGCAAAGGATTATGTTAAAGCCATGTGGCTCATGCTACAGCAGGATAAGGCCGATGATTTTGTAATTGCAACAGGTGTTGAAGTAAGCGTAAGAGATTTCACAAGAAAAGCATTTGCAGAATTGGGCATTGAGCTGAAGTTTGAAGGGGAAGGAGAAAAAGAGAAAGCAACTGTACATAATTGCAATGGCGAGTTTGACATAGAAAAAGGGACAGTTATTGTTGAAGTAGATCCTTCCTATTATCGACCAACCGAAGTTGACCAACTCCTCGGAGACCCGGCGAAAGCCAATAAAGAATTAGGCTGGAATCCCGAGTACAGTCTGAATGGCATGATAAAAGAAATGGTAGCCTCCGACCTTAAACTGATGCGTAAAGATGAATACCTGAAAAAAGGGGGATACGATATCCTTAATTACTATGAATAGTGCAGTAGATGACAGAAAATGAAACCAGCAAGCATGTATTAGACTGTGCCTTTAAGGTTCATTCTGCATTGGGGCCCGGACTTTTGGAGCGAGTTTATCAGGAATGTTTAGCCTATGAGATTCGTAAAGCGGGCTTGAAAGTAGAGGTAGAAAAACCTTTACCTCTTATTTATGAAGACATTAAGTTTGAATGTGGCTACAGAATTGATCTACTTGTTGAAAACAAGGTAGTGGTTGAATTAAAGGTTGTTGAATCATTAAATGATGTTCACACTGCACAGGCACTAACATATATGAGGCTTTCTGAATGCAAATTAGGCCTTTTGCTCAATTTCTATACAAAATCATTAAAGCACGGAATCAAGCGACTAATATTGTAAAAAGTATCACAAAGTACCACGAAGTAAAGCACAAAGTAACACCAAGTAAACATTGAGAAACTCTGTGCAACAACTTTGTGAAACAAAATAGGATCACAAAGTACCACGAAGGAAAGCACAAAGTCACACGAATTAAACTTTGAGAAACTCTGTGCAACAACATTGTGAAACAAAATAGGATCACAAAGTACCACGAAGGAAAGCACAAAGTCACACGAATTAAACTTTGAGAAACTTTGTGCAACAACTTCGTGAAACAAAATAGGATCACAAAGTACCACAAAGTAAAGCACAAAGTCACACGAATTAAACTTTGAGAAACTTTGTGCAACAACTTCGTGAAACAAAATAGGATCACAAAGTACCACGAAGGAAAGCACAAAGTCACACGAATTAAACTTTGAGAAACTCTGTGCAACAACTTCGTGAAACAAAATAGGATCACAAAGTACCACGAAGGAAAGCACAAAGTCACACGAATTAAACTTTGAGAAACTTTGTGCAACAACTTCGTGAAACAAAATAGGATCACAAAGTACCACAAAGTAAAGCACAAAGTCACACGAATTAAACTTTGAGAAACTTTGTGCAACAACTTCGTGAAACTTAGTGAAACCTATTAGCGATACAAACAATAAACATTATGGAAAAAAATTCAAAAATATATATTGCTGGCCACCGTGGCATGGTCGGCTCGGCCATCTGGCGTAATCTTGAAAGCAAGGGATATAAAAACCTGATTGGTAGAACATCTAAAGAACTCGATCTTACACGCCAGGAGGAAGTACAGGCCTTTTTTGAAAAAGAAAAACCCGATTACGTTTTCATGGCGGCCGCTAAGGTAGGAGGCATAATGGCCAATGACACCTACCGGGCGGAGTTTATTTACGAAAACCTAATGATACAAAACAACATCATCCATTCCACTTATAAGTATGGCGTAAAGAAGCTGTTGTTTTTGGGAAGCTCATGCATCTATCCAAAGCATGCGCCGCAACCCATGAAAGAAGAGTATCTGCTCACCGGGGAGCTGGAAAAAACCAACGAACCCTATGCCATCGCCAAAATAGCCGGCATAAAGATGTGCGAGAACTATTACCGGCAATACGGCTGCGATTTCATCTCCGTCATGCCCACCAACCTCTACGGACCCAACGACAACTTCGACCTCGAAACCTCCCACGTCCTACCCGCCCTTATCCGTAAATTCCACCTCGCCAAATGCCTCGAAAACAACGACTGGGACGCCCTCCGCCACGACCTCAACAAACGCCCCATCAAAGGCACCGACGGCACCGCAAGCAAACAGCAAATCCTTGATATTCTATCAGACCAAGGCATCGCCCTATCACCAACTCGCCAACCCGATAACTATCGGGAATCCAACTCGCCAACTCGCCCCAACGCCAATTCGCCAGCTCGCTCTAACGCCAGCTCACATCAACAGCACGTCACCCTCACCCTATGGGGCTCCGGCAAAGTCTACCGCGAGTTTTTGCACGTCGACGACATGGCCGACGCCTGCACACACATCATGCAAAACGTCACCTCCCAAAAACTCTACGACGACCTACACCAAACCCACATCAACATCGGCACCGGCGAAGACTTAACCATTAAAGAACTGGCCGGAATGATTAAAGAGATTGTGGGTTCAAATGCCGAAATTGATTGGGATACCAATAAGCCGGATGGGACGCCTAAAAAGCAATTGGACGTGATATTATTAAAAAAACTTAATTGGAGTTATCAAATAGCTTTAGAAAAAGGCATTGATATGCAATACAAAAATTACAATCAATGACAACCTAATGACTATTAATGACAACTTAATCATTAAAAATGACCATGAATGACGCGCCCTAGCGCAAATTACAATCATTGACCAATCAACTAATAACAAATTAACCAATTACCATAGAACATGCTCAACAACAAATCAGTCCTAATAACAGGTGGCACAGGCTCCTTTGGAAAAAAATTCACAGAAACAATTCTCGGTCGTTATCCAAAAATTAAGCGATTAGTGATTTATTCCCGCGACGAACTAAAGCAGTTTGAGATGTCACAGGTGTATAACTCTTCTGAATATCCCGAAGGGAGATATTTAACAGGGCCCTTGGCAAAACAGCTAAAAAAGAATTTTTACCCTGGCTGCTTTAATACATGAAGCATAAAACAATAAAACCACTTCGCGTTCTTGAAAAAAGCGGGTATGACCCTAATCCGGGGAATATTGAAACTTTTAAAGTAAAAAACTACTTTATTGTTACAGATATTGCGATAACGGGGGATGCACCTAAAGATTTTATTCGATTTTACGAATATGGCCATGGCCATAAGAAGAATACAAAAAACTGGCAACTTTATCTTGCCAAATTAGGACACAAACACTATCCGGTTGAGTCTATAACAGAGTTTTTACTTAGCCGGATTGGAGAGTACTTCGGATTTAACATGGCTGGAATCAGGCTTGCTTTTTTGGGTGGCCAAATTCGATTTTTATCAAAATATTTTTTATCGAATCCTGACATACAGGTTTTGGAACATGGCGCTGAACTTTATGCCGGCTACTTAAATGATAAAAAATTTGTCGAAAAAGCAGAAGAAGATGATAAAGCCAGAGAATTATTTACAGTCCAATTTACAAATGAAGTTATCAAACATTTCTATGAAGAGCAAGCTGATGAAATTTTTAAGGAGTATATAAAAATGCTTGTTTTTGATGCAATTATTGGAAATAATGACCGGCATTTTTACAATTGGGGCATAATTAATGATGTAAAAGGTCAACAAAAACCAGTATTCTCTCCAATTTATGATACAGCAAGAGCTTTATTTTGGAACTATCATGAAGATAGAATACAAGAACTTGTAAAGGATGAAAATCAGACGAGCAAACATATTAAAAAGTATACAGATAATAGTTATCCTAAAACAGGTTGGGATGGATATAATAAATTAAATCATTTTGAGTTAATGAATAAGCTTCATGAAGAAAGATTTTTGGAAAATATTCATAGAGGTCAGCAGTTAACTACATATGGTAGTATTCATTAAAATCAAGAAATATCTGGAATTATTCAACGCCAAAATGTTCTTTTGTCAGCTCTGTGTTTTATTACGAGATTTCGTTTAGATATTGTGGGGTTGAAGCCATTAGATTCCTCCTCTCTCAATTGCGCTAAAAATTTGCGTAAGAATTCTTACCCTATACTTGCGCCCTTTTTCTTTGTACACCCCAAAAACAACGTCATGCTGACCGGAGATGCAAAGTGAAACGGAGCATCGAAGGGAAGCATCTAATTTCCGGAAATCAATCAAGCTCATTGAATATGCAGTTATCTAATGACCTCTAAATATTCAAATCATTAAGGACATCTTTTACTCCGGGAATTTTATTCATGATGTGCTTAACCGAATCAATAATGATTTTAAAGGAATATTAAGTCAGGAGAGAATAAACCTTATAAATTATTGTTTGTTATACAGATACGATAGAATAAGGAAAATACTTAAATTTGCACCATGATACGTAAATTAATGAACAATATTTGGAAAGTGGATGGAATGAATTACAATGATAATCCCCCAGACACCCATGCTACATTTCATATTCTATACGAAAAACAGGTAATAGCGGTTTTGAGCTACAACGGAAACGTGTGGGAGTTTAAGTATACCGATGAGTTCATTCAAAATCCCGTAACAAAGCCAATAACAGATTTTCCTGATGTAAACCGTACATATAAATCTGAAAAGCTATGGCCATTTTTTGCTTCCCGGATTCCCTCCATTAATCAGCCTTTTCACCTGAAGAAAATAAGGAAAGCCAACATCCGGGAGGACGATTCCATCGGGCTTTTGAAACTGTTTGGCAGGGTTACCATATCAAACCCTTTTAAATTGCATGCCGTATAGCTTTTAGTGATGAGTTTTGCGATGATACAATGAGGCGATCTGGCGAAAGTGCGATAAAGCGATCTGGCGATCTGGTGATGAAGCGATCTGACGAGAATATTTATTATGAAGTGTCCTTTAATCTCGATTTAGCTTTGAAACGCGAGAAGTATTTAAAATCGACTTATGGATACCGTACCTACTTGTCATCCCGATAACTATCGGGACGCCACTACGCCAGCCCGATAACTATCGGGACGCCACTTCGCCAGAAATTCGCATAAATTCGAGACTACAAACAACGAACATTCACCCTGCGCTCTTAGCTCTATGCTCTTAGCCCCATGCTTTAGCATAAATGACTATAAATGAAGCGCCCCGGCGAAAATTACTATATAATATATCTCACAATGCGAATCTAGCTCGATAATTGCAGCTTTAACCGACCATTCGATGATCAAAACCAAATCAGGATTAGCATCGAGACAGAAGCAAAGATCTATATACAGGAACTTATAGTCGCGACTTTACCTATATCGACAATGTGGTTCAAGCCAATGAATTAGCGGCCATTACTCCTAAAGCCATTATGCTGGAAAGGCTGAAGCAGTATTACAAAGAATTGGAAGAAAAAGAAGGAATACAAATTGATTCCCCTGAAGTAGTAGAAGGATGTGATTATGTACTGCACCAGGCAGCACTCGGTAGTGTACCCCGCTCCATTGCCGACCCCATGACCAGCACGGAATAAATCGAAGATTTGATGCGATGCATCATTCCACAGGGTAAAAAGCCGGAAAAAACATATCGCTAAATAAACATAAGTAGCTTATATAAATGCCATAATCCAAATTGATGATATACCAGCAATGGCACGGATTACAAATCCGCACCAGCGGAGAAACCATTAATGCCGTTCGCCAAGAAGTGAACAACTTTGTGGATGCAGGTTTACTTACTTCGGAGTTAGAAGGAAACAAAAGGTTTTACAAAGCCAATACAAAACATCCCCTCTATGAAGGGCTCAAAGTGATTGTACGTAAAACAATAGGTGTTGAGCAAATTATTGAGAATGTAACCAGTAGAGTAGGTAACCTTAAAGCAGCATATATTACCGGCAATTTTGCTCAGGGAGTTGATGCAGAGGTAATAGAAATGGCACTGGTGGGAGAAGAGCTTGATACAGATTATATCGATAAGCTTATTCCAAAAGCAGAGGGACTAATCGGACGTAAAATAATGTACCTCACCATGACAGACGAAAAGATGAAATACTTTTTTAAAGAAAAACCTACATTGCTCATTTGGAAGAGTGAGAAATAATACCGATTATGTAATAAAATGTCGTCCCGAAAAAATCGGGACTCCTTTATTACTATATCGGCATTAACTCCCGAAATATTTCGGGACAAGCTATTTTAAGGTTTAAAATTTCTGCGACATTATAAACCAAAATTGGTATAAAAGGGGGAAACGGTCAACCTTATTCAGGCATCAACATATAAAGTCTTGCATTTTGTTTCTTTATTTATACGCCAATAAACACCCCAACAAAAATGTCAGATAGTAACGAAATTATAATTTATCAGCCCGATGAACAATCAACAATGCTTGAAGTTCGTGTTGAAGACGAAACTGTTTGGCTCACACAGGCGCAGATGTCCGAATTATTTCTAACTACCAGAAATAATATCACCTTGCATATTGGAAATATTTTTAGAGAAAATGAACTAAACGAATTATCAGTATGTAAGGATTCCTTACTAACTGCAAAAGATGGGAAAAAGTACAAAACCAAATTTTACAACCTCGATGTTATCATTTCGGTTGGCTACCGGGTTAAAACACAAAGAGGTACACAATTCCGCATTTGGGCAAATAAAATATTGAAAGAATACCTGCTAAAAGGATATGCCATAAACCAAAGAATAGATACAATCGAGCAAAAACTAATTGAACACGATAAAAAATTCGATCTTCTTATCAAAACCAACTTACCTCCTAACGAAGGTATCTTTTTCGATGGTCAAATTTTTGATGCCCACCATTTTGTATCAAGCATTATCAAAAATGCGAAACATTCAATAGTTCTTATCGACAATTACATCGATGAGAGCGTTTTGATTTTATTTACTAAAAGAAATCCTAAAGTCGAAGTTACTATTTACACGGCTACTATTTCAGCCCAAATTACGCTTGACATAAAGCGGTACAATGCACAATATCAGAAAATTGAAGTAAAGAAATTCAATAAAGCACACGACCGGTTTTTAATCATCGATAATAAAACAGTATATCATATTGGTGCATCATTAAAAGACATGGGTAAAAAATGGTTTGCTTTTTCAAAAATTAAGCTTGACGTTAAAGAAATACTTGACAGGTTAATTTAACTATAATAAAGGAAGCCAGTGATACAAACTTTTAAAGTGGCTTGCCCTGTAAAATCCAAGGAAAATTAAACAGTGGTTTACCCTGTGGAAATTCTTCTTTTCCACAGGGATATGAGGAATATGATAAAGGAAAGTTCTGATAACGTTTATAAGCTATAGTCCACCAATTACACCCTATACGGTCGTAACCTGTTAAATATTGCTTCGCATTTCACATGTTAAACCTCCCAACAGGGCAGGCGAATTAGCACAAATAATTTAAGTTTTTATGACTGATATTATTTTCAAAGAAGAATCATATAAAATTATTGGAGCTGCAATAGAGGTCCATAAGGAATTAGGTGCAGGATTTGTTGAACCTGTTTATCAGGAAGCGTTAGAGATTGAATTTAAGATTCAGAATATTCCTTATTACAGAGAGAAAAATTTAAATATCTTTTATAAAAGACAAAAACTAGTGAAGCACTATTTAGCTGATTTTGTTTGTTATGAAAACATTATTGTAGAATTAAAAGCATTGAGTGAGTTGAGCGGTGAACATGAAGCTCAGCTTCTCAACTATTTAAAAGCATCAAAAATGAAATTAGGTTTGCTAATCAACTTTGGAAGTAAAAGTCTCCAATATAAAAGACTTGTTTTATAATTCGCTTGCCCTA
>Ga0307976_1001169_pt1 | contig 12827 bp, 10 predicted proteins | sample OrgLakmetagen919_FD_201836 | JGI IMG/M metagenome (GOLD analysis project Ga0307976, IMG submission 201836) | Saline water microbial communities from Organic Lake, Antarctica - #919 | ecosystem: Environmental > Aquatic > Non-marine Saline and Alkaline > Saline | place: Antarctica: Organic Lake... | reverse complement strand
TGCGCTATGGCAGCAGGGCCAAGATATTAATCTGGTGATCGTTGGAAAGATGGGCTGGAAGGTAGAAGCGCTGGCTGAACGCATCAAGAAGCACCCTGAATTTAACCAGCGTCTTTTCTGGCTGGCGGACATAAGTGATGAGTATTTAGACAAAGTTTATAATGCTTGCATCTGCCTGATTGCAGCTTCTTATGGAGAGGGATTTGGTCTTCCGCTTATTGAAGTAGCTCAGAAAAGCATGCCGATCATTGCTAGGGATATTCCGGTGTTCCGAGAAGTGGCGGGTGAGCATGCGATTTATTTGCAGGAGGATATGAATGTTGGCATAGCGAGTGGAATTATCAAGCAGTGGTTGGAAGGATACCGCAAGGGTGAGGTGCGCAACTCGGAGGCTATGCCGTGGTTGACATGGCAGCAAAGCAGCAAGATGTTATTTGATAAAATCAATTTGAAGATAGGCTGGTGATAATGATTATACAAGTGAGCTCTCATCGCCGCTCTGGCACTCATGCATTAATTGATTTCATACGTGAAAACTTCTCTGTGCAAGGTGATTTTTTTCATCTTGAAGACGTTCTTGACTGGCCTTTAGAGAAGCTTAAAGAAGGCCCACTAATCGTGAAGACTCATGAGCCAGAACCAGAGAAGAAGATAAAGCATTTTTTAAAGCTAGGGCATGTTTCAGAAGAAAAAGCTCAAAATATTAGAGATCTCACAGTAGACGTACACGCTTACCGCCATCCTAAAAATGTTCTGAAATCGCTCTATTATTTCAACCTAAAAGGTCATGAACCGGTTTACCAAATTCCAGAGAATATGTCATTTGTGGATTTTATGAGGCAAGAAGGCGTACAAGGTGCTGTTTCAAAGGAAAACCGGCTTCAGTTCTGGCAACGATGTGTGAAAAACTGGGCTCTCCGAGAGGACGCACTAGCACTGGATTATCAAACTATTGCCGAGGGTTCCGACAAACTGATCGAAATACTGTCTCAGCATCTGCAGTTGCCGCCAAGGGCTTACACTAAAAATGAGAGTTTAGTACAGCAAAGCACGGCTATTGGTCGTGGTACAACTAGATCAATGGCCAGCATCCCATTATGGACCGCAGAAGCAGAAAGTTGCTTTCAACAAGAAATGGATCGGGCCTTACTAGTACGGTTAAAATTTGAGGGAAATTAATGCGCGCAATTGTTCGGGTGGGGCAGAAAGTAGGCGCTACTATTAAAATAAATATTATATTTTTTGCTATGAGTATCTCTTTTTTTATGATTTTAGAGTCTGCAAGTAATTATACAATCGGTAAGTGTAAGAAAAATTTTTATTTGCATATCGGTGTCAATAGATTTCAATTCAGTTGTCAATATTTTAGAGTAAAACTAAGTGAAAGTTAAATGCGTCGGATAAGGTAAAATGGAAAAAGATTATGTGGTGATAGATAAGGTTTTATAAAAATATTAACTGCGCAATGGGTACTGCATTTTATATTATTTTACAGGGTAAATTTATGTACAAAAATTCAGCATTTGCTCCAACTGAAACCTTTGTGATGCTATTGACTGCGTTTTTAAAAAATTCAGAATCAGATTTTCTCATTGTTGTTCCAAACGATATTCAAGTTTCATCTCCTGTAGATAGCTACGTAAAGTCAGTGGGTGGGCAGGTTGTTACGATTGTCGAAGCCAAGAAACTCGAAAAGAAAGGTTTCCCAGAACATATTTGGGTGCATTCATTCGGAAAGGCAAATGTTGCAAAGGAATTGATAGAGCACTTTAGTATAGAGTACAGCATATATTCAGATGGTTTGAAAAATGAGTTAGGTAGACCAAAAATAGAAGAATGCTTCCCTGAGTATCAGAGTGTTCTGTTCTTTGGGTTTGTGTGGAAAAAACCTTTTATCAAAATTGCTGTCCCCATTAGATTGTGTTCTTTTAACGATATTGTCAGCGCTTTCCATGCCTTAAAATCAATTGTAGGTGTGCAGCTATTTTTCACTGAAAATGATATCACCAGGGACTTTCTTTTTCTTCGGTATTGGGGGCAGGGGCCTGGTGAATTTGTTAGTGAGTTAAGTTACATTGACGTGATTAAAAATTACCTTTCTTTGCAAAATACTTCTAGTGTAATTTTGAAAGGTGATTCAAGAATCAGAGCTTCATCAACTGACGCTGTGTTGGATGGTCTTGGAAAAGAATTTGACGTTGTGGCTTTTGACGATAGAGTTACTTTCAAGTACTTTGATTCAGGAAAACCTGACAAGTTCTTTGCGGAGGTCATGATTCCGGGAGAGTTCAATGGCCGATTGCACTGTTTTGATAGCTCCTTATCAGTATATGCTGCGGTGGCTACTGATGCTACGATACAGTTTCCTGACGAAGATTTTATTAAAAGTGTTTTCGCTAATAATGATTTTGCAAGCAATGCGATTACATACACTAATCTCTATCGTAGCGTGTGCGAGAAAGTAAAACTCCTGAAGTCTTCACTTTCTTTTAACGATAAGGCTGTCTTGGTTGTAGAGAGAGCTGCAGGTAAGTTTTCGGTGAGAGAGACGTTCTATGATGTTGATGATGATTTCACCATAGGCAATATTTAAACTTCGATTCAAGTAATAGAGGGCGCTATGTATTTATTAGATTGTACTCTTCGTGATGGTGGGTACTACAATGCATGGGATTTTTCCATGGATCTCATCCACAAGTACCTCGATGCTATGCAAGCGGCGGGTGTTAACGTGGTGGAGCTCGGATTCCGCAGCTTGAAGAACCAGGGTTTCCAAGGGCCTTGCGCGTTTACCACCGATGAGTTTATCCGCAGCCTTATTGTTCCGCCGGATTTAACCATCGGCGTGATGATCAACGGCAACGAGCTTGTGGGAGAAGTTCCGCAGCAGGAGGCGCTGGGGCGTTTGTTCCCGAACCCTGCTTTAGATTCTCCGGTCGATTTGGTACGCATCGCCTGCCACGCTCACGAGCTCGAAAAAGCCTTGCCAGCGGTCACTTGGCTGAAGGAACGCGGCTATCAGGTGGGCTTCAATCTGATGCAGGTGGCGGATCGCTCCGAAGATGAAGTGAAGGCACTTGCCAGTCTGGCCAATGGGTACCCGATAGATGTCCTCTACTTCGCCGACAGCATGGGTAGTATGAATCCGGATGAAGTTGCTCAGGTAGTACAGTGGTTTCGCGGCGAGTATGACGGGGCTATGGGTATCCACACCCACGATAACTTAGGCTTAGCGCTCTCCAATACCCTGCGGGCCATCGATGAGGGCGTAACCTGGGTCGACTCCACTGTTACCGGCATGGGCCGCGGGCCGGGCAACGCCCGCTCCGAAGAGCTCGTCATAGATATCGCCGAGCGTCGCGGCAAAGCGATCAATATGGTGCCGTTAATGACGTTGTTGCGTGAGCACTTTAAGCCCATGCAGGCCCTCTACGGTTGGGGCACCAACCCCTATTACTACTTGGCCGGCAAGTACGGCATTCATCCCACCTATATCCAGGAGATGCTGAGCGACACCCGCTATAGCGAGGAAGATGTTTTGGCGGTGATCGACCATCTGCGGTTAGAAGGAGGCAAGAAGTTTCGCCTCAATACTCTGGAGGCAGCACGCGATTTCTACCTAGGTGAGCCTAAGGGCGAGTGGTCACCGCATGAACGCTTTGCCGGGCGAGATGTGTTGCTATTGGGCACCGGACCTGGCGTTGCTCGCAACCGTGATGCGCTAGAGCGCTACATCCGCGACCAGAAGCCGCTGGTGCTGGCACTGAACACCCAGAGCGCGATCGATGCCGAGCTGATTGATCTGCGTGTAGCCTGCCACCCGGTACGTCTGTTGGCAGACTGCGAAGCTCACATTCAGCTTCCGCAGCCGCTGATCACGCCTTACTCCATGCTGCCAAAGGATGTGCAGGCCTCGCTTTCAAACAAGGACGTGCTCGACTTCGGTCTGAATGTACAAGTGGATACTTTTGAGTTTTTTGATACCCATTGTATTGCTCCGACGTCGCTTGTCATGGCATACGCATTTGCCATCGCAGCGAGTGGTAAATGTTGTTCCCTCTATTTAGCAGGATTTGACGGCTACCCTGGCGAAGATCCTCGCAACACGGAAATGAACCGAGTTGTGAAGCAGTTTCTTGCTTCTAACGCCAAATTGCCACTGATTGCCGTCACACCATCGCGTTACGATGTCGCTAAAACAAGCATTTACGGGATGGTCTCGTGAAAAAAAAAGTGACCTGCTTTTTGCCTTGCCGTTCAGGAAGCCAGCGAGTTTTAAGGAAAAATATCAAGCCATTTGCCGGATACGATTTTGGATTGATTCAAGTAAAGATACGACAGTTATTAGCTTCTGAGTTGATTGATGAAATCGTTTTGACGACGAACGATGCTGATATTCTGGCTTTTGCTGACTCACTGGAAGAGCCTCGTCTTCGTGTGCATCGGCGAGTGGAAAATTTATCCTCTAGCACCACCAGCACAGACCAGTTGGTAGCTCATGCTCTTGATCTCATTGCTGATGGCCATATTCTCTGGACTCACGTGACATCGCCCTTCATCACAGAGAAATATTATGATCAAGTAGTGCGTGCCTATCTTGATCAGTTGCATAAGGGCTACGACTCCTTGATGACCACAACGGCAATTCATGGTTTTTTTTGGCAAGATGAGCAGCCAATGAACTACGATCGCAGCATCGAAAAATGGCCGCGTACCCAAACGTTGAAGCCTGTGCATGAAGTTAACAGTGGCATTTTTTTGGCGCCCGCCAGTATTTACCGAGATCTGGATGATCGTATTGGTCAACGACCTTATCTTTATGAGCTAGACAAATTTGCTAGCTTTGATATCGATTGGCCCGAGGACTTCGTGATTGCTGAATGTCTGGTTGAAAAAGGCTTGGTGACGTTATGAGCAAGAAGTTTCCGATTGCCGGTTACTTGGCTCTGGTCTTCGACTGCGATGGCGTGATACTCGACTCCAATCGGGTCAAGACCACGGCTTTCTATCAAGCTACGCTACCCTATGGTGAGGCCGCCGCACAGGCTATGGTGGATCACCACGTAGCCAATGGCGGCGTCTCACGCTATATAAAATTTGCTCATTTTCTCAGGCAGATTGTGCCTGGCCAGCCCGGCCCCAATCTGGAAACACTTCTAGGAGCGTATGCCAGACAGGTGCGTGAGGGCCTGCTAAGCTGTGCCATCGCTCCTGGTCTTGAAGCATTACGCGAAAGCACGCCAAGCGTCCGCTGGCTGATCGTCTCCGGTGGTGATCAGGCTGAATTGCGCTGGGTGTTTGAGCAGCGTGGCATAGCCGAATGGTTTGACGGCGGTATATTCGGCAGCCCGGAAACCAAAGATGAGATCCTTGAGCGTGAGACTGCCTCAGGCATCATCAAGTCCCCCGCGCTATTTCTCGGCGACAGTAAGTACGACTATAAGGCCGCCAGTGGAGCTGGCTTGGATTTCGTTTTCATTAGTCAGTGGACAGAAGTCGTTGGTTGGGAACAATGGTGTGATGATTTATCCATTGACAGTGCAGAGTTATTTGCGGAGCTTTATGCGTGATGGTTGAAAGAGCAAAAAACCTTTACATTCCTGTGATTTCAAATGAATAACAGTATTAGCTCAGTATTAAAAGCAAGTGCCATAAAGTTTGGCACCAGCGGCGCCCGCGGCTTGGTGGAGCAGTTTACCGACAAGGTCTATTCTGCCTTTACCGTGGCGTCTCTTATCGTGATGCGCGAGCAGGGCGCAGTAGACCGCTTGGCGATCGGTATGGATCGCCGACCCAGCAGCCCGGGTATGGCGGCGACTTGCAGCACAGCGGCCTGGGCACACAGGGCGGGTATCAAAGTGGTGAGTTATGGCATTCTGCCCTCTCCTGCGCTGCAGGCCGATGGCGTACCGGCGATCATGATAACCGGCATCCATATTACCTTCGATCGTAATGGCATCAAGTTCTACCGCCCGGAAGGCGAGGTCACCAAAGCTGACGAGCAGGCGATTATGAACGTAGCGGCCGAGTTGCCCGCGCTGGGTGTCATCGAGCGTGCGCCTGAAAGCGATCTTGCCAATCGCCGCTACTTGGCTCGATACGTAGAATGGTTTCCGGGACAGCCGCTGGCCGGCAAACGAATCGGTGTTTACCAGCATTCCGTTGCGGGACGTGATCTCAACGTTCAGGTGCTGGAGGCGCTGGGCGCAGAAGCGGTGGTGCTCGGACGAAGCGAACCGTCCGTCCCGGTTGATACCGAAGCGGTGAGTGAAGGGGATAGGGCCCTGGGCCGCGCCTGGGCCGCTAAGCATCAGCTCGATGCGCTGTTCACAACCGATGGCGACGGAGACCGCCCGCTAATGGCCGACGAGCATAGCAGTTGGTTGCGTGGCGACATCGTAGGGCTGCTGTGCGCCCGCAAGCTGGGCATTCAGGCGCTCGCGGTTCCGGTTAGCTGTAATGCCGTGATTGAAGTCTGTGGCGTTTTCGACAATGTTCAACAAACCCGTATCGGTTCACCGTACATTTTGGAAGAGATGGCACAACTTGCAGAAAAGTATGAGTGCGTTGCAGGCTTTGAGGCCAACGGTGACTTTATGTTGGGTACAGCTGTCGAATCGGATGGTCGCTATTTGGCAGCGTTGCCCACCCGAGATGCATTATTGCCGGCACTAACGCTGTTGGTGGCCGCTGCCGAACACGGTATTCCAGTATCTTCAATGGTTGACGGCCTGCCCGGGCGTTTTACGGCCAGTGATCGCTTGAAAGAGATACCTACAGAGATCAGCCGTGCTCGTTTGGCCAAGTGGATGTCGGCACCTGCCAAGCTGCAAGAGGATTTGAGAATGCCCGCTGCTATCGTGAGGCTAGACACTACCGATGATTTGCGTGCGACTCTGGACAACGGTGATATCGTTCACCTTCGTTCATCCGGCAACGCACCGGAATTCCCCTGCTATGTAGAGTCAGGAACGGCCATAAAAGCTGATAACCTGCTTCTGGCCCGCATCGGCGTGCTGGAGCAGCTATGAGGCGTAACCTTTGCTTCATTGTACACATCGGCACTGAAAAAACGGGTACGACGACTCTGCAGGGATATCTGTTCGAAGCGCAGACCCAGCTTCAGGAGCAGGGCACCGCGTACTATGCTTCGCCCGGTAGGATAGAAGCCAGAGGGCTTTCGGCTGCGGCCATAGGTGACACCTCAGCGGATGACTATCTGCAGCAGGAGGGCATTGTCACCCCCGAACAGCGCCAGGTCTTCAGGGAAAAGATGATAGAGGACTTCCAGCGGGCAGTGTCGTCCCTTGACGAGCACATTCATACGGTTGTGATCTCTAGCGAGCATTTCCACTCCCGGCTGCGCCAACCGTACCAGTTGCAATGGCTCAAAGACTTGCTTTCACCCTGGGCACGGGAAGTTCAGGTAGTGGTTTATCTTCGCGCTCAAACAGATATGCTGACATCGTACTACTCTACAGAGGTACGTAATGGTGGGGTGCGTAACCTGGAGGCGCTCGGTAGGAATATTTGTCACGCTGGTAATCATTTCTACAATTACCGGACGCTGCTTGAGCTATGGGGAAAGGTGTTTGGCACAAATACGCTTACCCCCAGGCTGTTCACTGCCGATAATCTGATACAAGGCGATATTGTGGTGGATTTTGCGGCCGTGATGGGAACCTCCTCGCCACAGCTGGAAGCTTTGAAGTTGCCCCGGCAAAACGAGTCTATCAACCCTGCGGGGCAGGCATTGCTCAGGGGGATCAATAAAGCACACAGGCGTGCGGAGAATGCTCTGCCCGCCGGTGACTGTCGGTTGCTTCAGCTAGAGGTTATGGCGGTGTTTTCCGGGCCAGGCGAGCGTTTGCCTTTGGCCGTGGCAAAGGCATTACAGTCAGCATTTGAAGCATCTAATCAGTGGGTGTGCGAGCAGTGGTTTAAGGAGCGATCCGCTTTGTTTCCGCCGGTATCGCACCATTACCATGGCAAAAAGCGCTCGTTGGCGTTTTCATCAGAACAGCTGGCGCTGGCTCAAACTGTGGTGAGTCGTTTGGAACGCCCTGACGTAAAAGGGGTACCGGAGCTTGATAGTTGTGCACCCTACCTGCGGGATGCGGCCGTTGCGCTGGAAGGCAAAGATATGACTGCTGCAGCACAGATGATGGCCATGGCCCATCGCATTCGTCCTCACGGCCCCTTCATTCGTGGAAAACTGGACGAATATAAAGATCAACCTGGGATATTGAAAAGAGTGGGTAAATGGTTGCCCGGCCGCATATGATAATACGCGTTGAGAAAGCATCTTGATGGTTGTTGCTAGCCTGGATTGTTCCCACAAATCTTGGTATCAGGTTTCAGCGGAGCTGCCGGCGTATTCACGGTATGCAGTGCTTCAAATCATGCCCCGTGATGCATCTGGAGACCTAGTTGGGGATGCTGTCCATATGCCGATCAGGCCGGGCAGATCAAGCCAAAGGGTAATTTATACCCCTGAAAACTGCGACCTGCTCTGTTTTTATTGGTTGCATCCGAGCGATGATCACTTCGCTGCCGATAATATCCCGGTCAGCCTTAAGCAGATTCCAGCCTGGCGAGCAGCCTGGCGGATGCAAATACGCATCCGTAACTTTTCACCCGGTCGTTCGCTTCCGGCTAAAATCGCGTTACTGGCCATTCTTGTTTTATTTCCGGCTAGGTTGTATGCCCGCTATGAGCAGACTCTGCACTACCGGCCGCGGTCGTTGCTCAAAAGTAAGACGGAGGCTGAACCTTGTGAGACTGCGTGGCCGGTTTTGCGCTGGCTGGCTCTTGATGAACTCCAGAGGGCACCACCGTTAGATGCAAAAACCTGGGTAGTCATCCGTGCTGCGGGAGATCAATGGCTGGCGGGCGGGTTGATGGCACTGAGAGATTGGCAAGCCATGCACCTCGACGCGAGGGTTATCACTTTTGATGAGCAGCGTGTTGATGACGCAAGCGGAACGATACAGCCCTGGCTGAAACCCGAATGGAATACGGATTTCTTTCTATCCAGTGCTTATCAAGGGCACGGTGTTGTTATTCGCGGTGATCTTTTTACTGAGTTGTTTCTCTACGTTTCCAATGATTGCTTTGCCTCGGCCGATGAGCTCGTCGATGCGTTGTTGCTTGCGATGATGGCAGACTATCCACGCGAATATTTGAAATGGGTTACCCATTGCCCAACACTGGCGGTGCAGGTAAACAAGCCTGTTTTGGACGAGCCAGCCCGTCAACGATGGGTGCGTTCACGTCAGCAACGGCTTCTTACGGTGCTGGATACCTATTCAACGTCCGCTCGGGTTGAGCCGGGGCGGTTGGCACTCAGTTGGCGCGTGCGTTGGCCATTACCCGACCCCTTGCCGTTGGTCAGCCTTTGTATTCCGACACGCAATGGCTTGTCTGTTCTCAAGCCGTGCATGGAAGCCATTCTGGGACGTACCGGATATCAGAATTTTGAAGTGTTGGTTGTCGATAACCAGAGTGATTGTCCCGCCACTCTTGATTACCTGTCGCAGTTGCAGACAAGGGACCAGAGGGTGCGAGTGCTCCGCTATGACGAGCCTTTTAACTTTTCGGCTATTAACAATTATGCAGTGGCCCGTGCGCGCGGGCAGGTTATCGGGTTGGTCAATAATGATATAGAACCGCGGCATGCAGAATGGTTGGGCGAGATGGTTAGTCAGGCGCTGCGGCCTGACATCGGCTGTGTCGGAGCCAAACTTTTTTACCCTGATGGTTCGATTCAACACGCAGGTGTTGTGTTGGCAATAGGGGGGATTGCGGGGCACGCCTTTCGATTTGAGCCAGGCAGCTCATCAGGTTATCAAGGGCGCTTGGAGTTGGTGCAAAATTACTCGGCTGTTACCGCTGCCTGCCTGCTGGTGCGCAAGTCGGTTTATCTTGAGGCCGGGGGCCTGGATGAGCGTTTGGCAGTGAACTACAACGATGTAGACTTCTGCCTTAAAGTGAAAGCGTTGGGGTACCGCAATCTCTGGACGCCCTATGCGGAGTTGACTCATCATGAATCTGCCACCCGGGGCCGGGATCGCACCCGTCTTCAGCGGAAGCGTGCCAACGGGGAATTCGCGCTTATGCGCAAAAAGTGGGGTGAAATGCTGGATGCAGATCCGGCTTATCACCTAAGGTTAACGCGTGTGCATGAGGACTTCTCGCTGGCAGCAGGGAATGGGCAATGAGCTGGCTTCTGGTAGAGCAGGGTGACAACCCGAGTAGCGACTATTTCGTAAAGCCCTGGCTGGCGAATGAGCCTCTGCGCGTTTGTGATCTTGGTGCCTCGGTCGATTCAATGACGGCTGAGCCAGGCTTGAATCTGGTTTTTGTGCGTTATCTCACCCCTCAATGGCGGCGCTGGGTAGAGCGCCATCGCGCCTCTTTAGGGCGCCTTGCCTTTTTCATGGACGATGACCTTTTTGACTCGGACGCTCACCGAGAATTGCCGCTTCGCTATCGCTGGAAACTCTACCGGCTAGCCCGGCGCCATAAGGCTTGGCTACGGCGGATGAATGTCGAGCTTTGGGTGTCTACGCAATGGTTGGCCGAGAAGTATTGTGATTGGCAGCCGCGCGTATTGGCGCCGCAGTCTCCTTACGCTGAGTGCTTACCCCAGAAGACCTTTTTTTATCATGGCTCTGCCTCGCACATGCAGGAAATTCGCTGGTTGTTGCCGGTGGTGGAAGAGGTGTTGCAGCGTGACCCTGCCTTCAGCTTTGAGCTGATCGGCAATGCTGAGATCCGCACATTGTTTTCTCACCTGCCACGTGTGCATGTTCTGCAGCCCATGAACTGGCCCGCCTACAAAGCTCTTGTGAACCGGCCCGGCCGCATCGTGGGCCTGGCACCCCTGTTGCCCGGCGCCTTTAACCAGGCCCGTTCAGCCACCAAGTTTTTTGATATTACGCAAGCGGGTGCGGTGGGGATTTATGCCGATCACGCGGTGTATCAGTCAATTGTTCAGCATGAGCGCAATGGTTTGTTGTTGCCGATGGATCAAAAGGCATGGGCCAACGCCATCGTGCGGCTGGGTAATGATGAGGCGCTCAGAGCGGTTTTAACCAGCGGGCGAGCCCCTAAAGTGACGGTTTGAAAAAAGTGTTTCCATCAAAACGGAAATACCAGCGGCGTAATTACCAACACTGCCGTTGAATAGGTCACGCTGACGGGTAAGCCAATCTTTAAAAAGTCGGTGATGCGGTAACGCCCGGGTGAATACACCATTAAGTGGGTTTGGTAGCCAAACGGGATTAAAAAGCAGGCGCTGGCGCCGTACGCCACGGCCATAACAAACGGCAGCGGGTCGGCGCCAAAGGCATTGGCGGTGCTCCAGGCGACCGGAAATGCCAGCGCCGCAGCGGCGTTATTGGTAATGGTTTCGGTGAGCATAAGCGTGAGTAAGTAGCAGCCAATGAACGCGGCATAAACACCGTAGCCACTGAACAGGCTCTGCATGCCGGTCGCTAATAAGCCGGCCGCACCGGAGTTTTCTAATGCTTGGGCAATGGCCAGCGCCGAGCCAATAATCAACCACAGTTCAAACGGAAAACGGCGGCGAAGTTCCGCCAAGCTGATCACTTTCATGACCAGCAGCCCGCCCAGCAGTATCAGTAATCCGTGAAATAGTGGGAGCACATTTGCGGTGGCCAGGGCGATGACTGCGGCAAACCCGCCCACGGTGAACAGGCTTTCTTTGTTGCTCAGCTGCGGCCGGGTGAAACTGCCACTCAGTAGGTGGAAGTTGCGGTCCAGGTTGCGGTGCTGACGGAAGTCAGCGCTCACCGCGAGCAGTAAACAGTCACCTACGCGAAGCGGTATTTTCCCCAGTTGCCCCTCCAAGCGTTTTTCCCCTCGCCTTATACCCACCACCCCTGCGCTGAACATGCTACGAAAATCCACATCCTGCAGGGTTTTCCCTGGAAGCCCGGATTCGTGGGAAATCACCACTTCTACCAGGTTGGTTGAGAGGAGGTTATCGGCTTGATGGCCAAATAGCTGCAGCCCCGGGAAACGCTGCAGAGCTTGCACCTTGCCGACTTCGCCCGTGAATACCAGCGTGTCATTGGTTTGAAGTTGCTCATCTGGTGCAACGGGGCTGATCAGCCGCCCTTGCCGTTCTATTTCCAGTAAATATAGCCCGTTCAGGTTGCGTAGGCCGTTTTCTTCAATGCTTTTCCCAATCATGGGTGAGTCGGATTTAAGGTCAGCTGCCAGAAAGTAGGCGAGCTTTTCGTGGGTGCCTTCCGGTTGGTGGTGCGGCAGGGAATTTGCGCGCCACATCAGTACGCACAGCGTCATCAACGCCACCGGTATCCCTACCAAACTGAATTGGAACATACCCAACTCGCTGCCACTGGCGCTTAGATTAAACGAATTCACGACCAGGTTGGTGGACGTGCCCACCAGGGTAGTAATGCCGCCTAATATTGAGGCGTAAGAGAGCGGAATTAACAGCCGTGAGGGTGCGATATGCTGCTGGCGCGAAATAGTCCCCAGGAAAGCGGCCACCACCGCGGTGTTGTTCAAGAATGCGGACAGCAGCGCCGTACTGCCCATCAGCCGTGCCGTGGCAAGCCGGGGTGGGCCCTTCAATAAATAGCGCGATAACCAGTCCAGCAGGGGCGAGCGTTCAAGGGCCAGCGATACCAACAGTAAGAGCAACAGCGTGGCAAGCGCCGGGTTGGTGTATTGAGCGAGCAAGGTTGAGGTGTCGACAAGCCCCAGTAGTAGAAAAATACCGGCCAAGGTGACGAAGGCTATGGCGGGTTTTACACGCCCACTGACTAACAGCG
>Ga0307976_1001159_pt1 | contig 12916 bp, 13 predicted proteins | sample OrgLakmetagen919_FD_201836 | JGI IMG/M metagenome (GOLD analysis project Ga0307976, IMG submission 201836) | Saline water microbial communities from Organic Lake, Antarctica - #919 | ecosystem: Environmental > Aquatic > Non-marine Saline and Alkaline > Saline | place: Antarctica: Organic Lake... | reverse complement strand
CGAACCAAGCATCCCTGTCGCGCCTAACACTAGGACCCGTGTCTTTCGTTTTGTCATCTTACAGCCTCCTCCAAGATCCTTGATGCTGTTTCGGCGGAATAGATCATTCCTCAGGTTCAACGTGCTCCCCACGCACGGTCGCCTGCACGAACCGAAGCTTCATTAACAGCGCCTGCATGCTTGTTACATCCAACCTGGTCGTGTTGTGCGAGGTGTATTCTATTGCTTCCGAAAGCTCAATTTCACCCTGCTCAAAATACTTGCCGTAGTTCAAATCACGCAGATCTGGGCGCACCCGGTAATAATTGCCAAGGTCTTCCGCCGCAACCATTTCTTCACGGCTGAGAAGTGCTTCGAACAATTTCTCACCGTGACGTGTCCCGATGACATCGATCTGGTGATCCGGTTTACCGAGCAAGCCGGTCAGTGCTTTCGCTAGTGTTTCGATCGTGGCAGCCGGCGCTTTTTGCACGAAAATTTCGCCAGGCTGACCGTTCTCGAAGGCGAAAAGCACGAGATCGACAGCGTCGTCGAGTGTCATCATAAATCGGGTCATGGACGGATCAGTGATCGTGATCGACTGACCGGTCCGTATCTGGTTAGTGAACAGCGGAATTACTGACCCTCGCGACGCCATTACGTTGCCGTAGCGGGTGGCGCAGATCACCGTGTTGTTACTCGACCGCGACTTGGCTACAATCACCTTCTCCATCATCGCCTTACTGATACCCATGGCATTGATCGGATAGACTGCCTTATCGGTGCTTAGGCAGATAACGCGCTTCACACCAACTTGAACCGCTGCTTCCAACACGTTTTCAGTACCAAGCACATTAGTTTTGACCGCTTCGAGCGGATAAAATTCGCAGGATGGCACTTGCTTAAGGGCTGCCGCATGATAGATGAAGTCCACCCCCCGCACAGCATTCAACACCGACTGGAAATCGCGCACATCGCCGATGTAAAACTTGAGCCTGTCGCTCCGGTACTTTCTCCGCATATCATCCTGTTTCTTTTCATCGCGACTAAAGATGCGAATTTCCTGCAGGTCTGACTCCAAAAAGCGACGTAATACAGCGTTTCCAAATGAGCCTGTCCCGCCAGTTATGAGCAAGGTTTTGCCTTTAAACACTATGAATAACTCCTTGTCTTTACTTATTGACCATACCAGAATAGCTATTAGCGATATCGAAAATTATTTTCTTTTAAATATATGCTGGATTCCGAGTAAATTACGATAATTATTTACAATCGCCTACACATCCTATGTCTTTGGACACCGACACAAAGCAGAATTATATACCTCAACATAAACTGTTCATGGTCAATTAACGTCGTCTTTTGATCGCCATAAATACAACATGGCAAAGACCTGTAGGTCGCTATCCGTAAATGACGTAAAGCCACAATGGCAGAATCAGACCATTCGACTTAACCCACTAAGTAATCAAAGCTATCTACGGCGACTAAAAGTCGCCGGCACAGTGAACGTACCGAACGAACTGCAAGTTCCGCCATTCGGTATTTGTATGCAGGATCAACCCTCAACCCTATGCCACCGCATTTCCCGACTCAAGATGGTAAACGGCAAGCTGAGATCGCTGGCAAACGCATGGAGGCTGACTCCCTTACGTTTCAGGAACATAAGAGTCATAAAACCAGTGGGCATAGAGGTAGCGATAGTGCTTGTCCATGGCACCCAAATTTGACTGAGGAGTCTTGCAGTAAGCTATTGAGCACCACCCGCTGTTATTTTTTAGAAATGGCATCTTTGTATACTTGTAGAAGCGCTTCAGCATTCTTCTTGATATCAAAGTTCTGATGGGCTAATCTTTTTGCGTTACGACCTAAGAACTCTAGCTCTTCCCTATTCTTAAACAATCGCTCTATCGCATTGGCTATCAACCGCCCGTCCGGCTCATCTATACAAATACCAGTCTCGCCGTGGATGATTGTATCCGGAGGCGGGTCCTTTACAGCCACAATACTGGGCACACCATAGAAGGCCGCTTCAAAAACGGGCCTTCCTGCCGCGTTAAGGTGAGAGGGAAAACAGAGCACGTCCAGATCAGCATAAATGCTCTGCACATTCTCTATAAAGCCGGTGAGCACAATGTGCTCCTGCAAAGAATGAGCCGCTACGAACGCTTCTGTATCACTGCGCACATCATGAGCTAAATCCAGCCATTTCAAAATCGCCGCCTTCAATCCAGAAAGCTCCCTGGCATTCTCACCAACAATGTAGAACTCAATGTCATATCCTCGTTCTCGGACGAGAATGCGAGCAGCTTCCAGAAACTCATATATTCCCTTTAACTTGAGAAGAACTCCTATAATAGCGATTCGAAACCGGGCACGAGTTTTGAATCCACAATTTTTCTGAGCCTCTATTTTCATACTATTATGGATAACAGTCACCGGGAGGCACTTCGGGAGAGTTCTCCTTACGGTGTCATCAATTGCAATTACCTTATCAACATCATGCATGAGCACACTGTTGAGCCAACGAGTACGATAATCACTTATGCCTTGGCGCTGCAATGAACGGACATGAATTATAATTGGAACATTAGTCCAGCGCCGGATCAACTTAACCCAAGGAATTAACGTGATTTCATTAATATGAATTACACAATAGTCTCCGTGATTAATACAGCCTTTAATTGCTTTAAGTGAGCTCGGAAAGAATACTAGCTCTCTTAATGTAATTAGCCATCTGAATCCTCGATAATAACCAAACCTTGTGTTATCGAATTGAGATAGATGTCTAGAAAAATTTGTTAAATACCCATTTGAACGAAATTGACCAACTACATTTCCAGATACACACAACACATCCGTCGTAACCGAAAGGTTGCGCAAGTAATTTTGAAATTCAATGATGCTCTTGGAAGCACCACCAAATGCACCAGAGGGGTGAACAATAAGTATTCTCAACTTTTCTATCTCAACCTTTTTGTTTGAGCGAACGACTAGCTAAAATTATGGCCAAAAAAATAAAAACTGGGTAGAAATATCGCGGCGAATAAATAGGACTCAAAGAAAATATCATACAGTATAATATAGATGCAAAAACCAGATCATTTCGCAACCTAAAACGATTACGTAAAAACAAAAAACAAAATACCGAAAAAGATACTACCGCGTTGATCGTGATTATTACGTCATTATATATGTTTGTAGGATTAAAAATACTGAAAATGTTTGAAATAAGACCAAAAATTGCGTGTAATGTTTTGGGCACAAAAACAAGAAAGTAAAAACCTTGCGCTTGAAGCCGATTAAATAACGAATATATTCCACTTCCTTGATTTGTCAGAGCTCCAGCTTGAGCGACTGCGTTGACGTTCTCAAAAAGATGTCCTAATTTGTAGTATACTATAGAAATAAAAATCAAGGAAATTAATATATATAGAAAACGTAATTTTTTAATAAAGTTTAAATTAGACATCGAAAAAACAAGAAATAAAACAAAAATCGACAACTGCCATCGCACCATAAACGATATGAAAAATGCAAAAAAGACATACCCAAACCATCGAGAATAAATCCATTTTATTACTAGGGCGCAAACAAGAAGTGAAATTATTTCTTTATTAACTGAAACTAAACTAAAGAAAGTTATTGGATTTAAAATTAATAAAAATAATAAAATCCTAGGGCGTATATTACTTGAGCTTACAATTAATTTTATAGAAATTAAAAAAATGGCACAGTTAAAAAGCAGCACACAAACCCTACTTCCATTAAAAGACTTTAATATCAGTATAGGGCCAAAATAGTTTCCACCGAAACCAACCGTTTTCCAAATATTATCAAAATAATTCGAATAATAAAGTTCTTCGTACGTCAAAGAATCAGCATAGAACTGGAAATCGATCTGACCCTCCAGCACTGACTCACCAACGAATACGTAAAAAATGACAGCAGACAATGAAACAAGTATAGAAATTATAATTGCAACATGAAGTCTAAACGTAACTAGTCTATTCACAAAAAGCACTCTTCGGAGACTATTTATATTTTTTATAGGTCTTTCTCATAAACTCCCAAAACCGAACGTTACTTGGAAAATCATCATGTTTTCTCGGTTGGCGCTGTAAATATTTCCCTAACATCTCCTCCGTCCAACCCATTTTTTTCAAGAAATACTTCTTATCGGTTTCTAGCTCGACCGTTGTTGGATAAGGAGAGTGAATCAATCGCTCCATTGCCTCCACTCTGCTCATTTGTTCGCTCATCACAAGAGTAGCTAAATGCAGTTTACGCTTATCTACGCCGAACTTTTCGGGAAGGATACAGCCTTGGTAGAACCGAGTAAAAACGGACTCGTAATGTTTGTAAGGGTAACGTTTGTAATCGTATCGAATTTCAAGAAGATCAAGCGCATCGTCTTTACGATAGTCATAGTAATCGAGGTAAGGAACCCATTGAATTCCGCGAATCAAGCGATTAGCCAGATAATCAACAATTCCAACCGAAGGGAAGGTTTTCAGCTTTACTCCACCACGCTTCCCGATGGCCTTTATATTCTTCTTGTCCCACTTCTTCCAGTTCCAACCTTCCGGCATAGGCATTCCTTCTGTAGCGGAGTTGCTACCACTCAGAATGTACTTGATGCCGTACTTTCGCGCCTGGTTATAATTGACAGCCAACATTGCATTGTCATACAGAAGCTCAACGTCGATAACGTCGGCATCAAAAAACGATTGCATGAGCTGTTTATACTCAGGCCAATTAATAACGTGTGTATAGAGATCAACGTTCAGGCCTGACACAAGATTCTTTATATTGTTCGTGGCCAACTCTGAATTCCAGTTATTGTCCATATGGACAGCTAACGGCCTTAACCCCTCCTTCAGAGCAAGATGAAGTGCATAAGAGCTATCTACGCCGCCAGAGAGACCCATCACACAGTCGTAGGGTTTTCCTTTTCCTGCAGTTTTTACCTGTTCGATGAACTGCTTCCGTCTAACAGAACGTTCCTCTTCGGATTCAAATACGACATCATTTACATGGTTCTCAAAATATGTGCAGTAGTTACAAACACCGTTTTCATCAAACGTAATGTCGCTTGCCGTGGTATCCATGACACAGCGGCTACATACTTGGTGATCGTCTGGTATCATAATTCATCGACTCCGAAACAGTGATTCGAGGACTGAGTAGCGAGGGTAACTGATGAGGACGGCGCGATGGGGCCCCTGGAATACAAACAAACTACCTGCCGCCACAGCGGCGGCGCCAGAGCCTACCGCAGAAACAAAATGTTCGAGTTTTCCAGCGCCGCCGAGGGCGATTACCGGCACTGAGAGAGCCCCGGCAGCTGTTGCTATTAGTTCTTGGTCGTAACCTTCCTGGGTGCCGTCTTTGTCTACACTATTAAGCAAAATCTCACCTGCGCCAGCCTCTACATACTCATGCAGCATATCTAACCAGGGCTGAGCGAGTTTTTTCTGTCGCATGGCCGACCATGCTTTTGCCCTACCTCTCCAATCTCGTTTGATATCAATCGAGGCAATAACACTTTGAGAACCAAAGCGGTTCGCTATATCAGAAATGAGTTTTGAGCTATCAAGTATTGCCGTCTGGAGGACGACCTTTTCTATTCCCAGTGAAAAGAGTGTGCGCGCCTGCTCTACCGTTTGAATACCGCCTCCGTACGCAAGGGGCATGAAGCATTCGGAAGCAAACTCGGCAATCGTGTCATAGTCCGGCTCACGATTTTCGCGTGAGGCGTCAATATCTAACACAACCAGCTCATCCACTTCTTTCTCGTTAAAAATGCGAATGGCATTTACAGGATCGCCCACATATTTCGGCTGTTTGAATTTAGTGGTCTTTACCAATCCGCCGTGACTGAGAAGAAGGGCTGGTATTACCCGATGACTTAACACCTCATACCTCCAGGAAACGACGAAAGATTTCCATTCCAAATTTGTGGCTCTTCTCAGGGTGGAATTGAAGTCCCCAGATATTATCTCGATGAAAACCCGCCACGAAATCATGGCCATGGTGGCACACTAAAATGACGTCTTCCTCGTGCGCGCAGCTAACGTAATAGGAATGCACGAAATAAAACCGCCGTTCAATTTGCGAATCACTACTTACCAGCGCATCGGGCTTCGAAATTATGACACGGTTCCAACCCATGTGGGGGACTTTGAGCCCGCTATCAACGGAGAACGCGAACCTACGAGCCGACGCGTCTATCCAACCAAGCCCAGGTCGACGCCCCTCCTCACTGCTTTTGCACATCAATTGCATACCGAGGCAGATTCCCAAAGTCGGTGTACGTTTCATTTGCACACACTCCTCCAAAATCGGCAGCCAACCTCCCTCTTTCAAGCAAGACATGCCATGGTCAAACGCTCCTACACCCGGTAACAGGATTTTGACGCCGCATTTCAGCTTATCTGGCGAACTGACAACATCGGGGGTTCCACCGACATAATCGATCATGTTTGCAACGGACGCGATGTTGCCTACGCCGTAATCAATTATTTGTATAGTTCTTTGCGCCATCAACGGACACTGCCTCCCTCAAAAACTCCAACAAACTCTCTTCAGGTTCCACCGCTTGAGTGCGGTGCCGTGATTTCAGAGCGCTTACAATCCACTGCTCAATGTCGGATTCGGTTTGTTTCACCAAACTCGCCACACCGATTTCCCTTTCCTCTTTGAACAGTGTTTCTATCCTTTCGCCAGGTCTCACAAATGGATTGAGGATCGCTGACGGGATGCCATACCAAGCCGCTTCAGTCACGACTGTGCTCATGTCAGTGATGTGGAGTTGAGTATGTTGCAACACGACAGGCAGGGGTAAGCGACTCGCTTCTTCCCAACCCACGCCTATGAGCTGGCCAAATTCCCGACGAAGATACTCCCGCGTTTCACTTCCTGCAGCACTGTGGAGCTGAACCGGATGAAGTCGCAGCATCCAGTTATAGTGTTGATGAGTATGCTTAATGACACTGGACAGGGCATCACACATCACATAGTTAGACTTGGTGCCAGCATAGTAGTGCTCACCCAGCCCCCATTGTAGTGATACAAGAATCGTGGGCTTGTCAGTTTTGAAAATTACACTCTGGTCCAGTGCCTTACGCACAAGGTCATCGTATGGCATCCGGTCTTCAAATCTTTTAAACCACGGGTTGCCCAAAACCCGGACCTGCACCGCGCGCTTAGGTGCCCAGGATTCAAGGGCTGCGGCACTAGGTTTGTCCCAGCAAAGGATGCCACTTGGTAGCTCGTCATCCCGTATTTCTCTCGGCAATAGACTACCGTACCACCAATGGTCAGGGGCGATGACCCCATGCTGGTAATCATAAACGGGTATGCCCATGGCCTTGCAGGTAGCACACAAATATCTACTAGGCTGAATACCGATCACTATCGCGGGCTGTGCTCGATTCAGTATTCTCTTCCATACCCTGATGCTGGCTGCACGTTTATAGGTAAGAGCCCGGCTGCGGCCAACTAGCCGCTCAAGAATTGCCGAGGTCACGGAAATGCGAAGAAAGGTTCGGTTAAATACCAGGGGATTATTGTGGGCAGAAGCACCAATAAAACGACTGAAGGGGGCCGCAATACTTGAACTCTCGATACCATGGTATAAAGCAAGATCTCCTAGTGAATCTATAATTTGGGAATACACTCGGCCTTTGTACCTATAACCACAGTCCGCATCATGCCGGACTAAAAAAATAGGAGCTTTTCTGATATCGGAATGCTTACTCTGAAGATAGCCTTGAAGAATGCCCGATCGGTATATTTTCTTTATTTTATTCATTGTCTCCGAGCATTAATTGACTGAGTTTAAAGTCTATTTCGGTATCGATATCTACCGAGCGTTCAGCGGGCATTACATACGCTCGACTATTTGGCATGAAAAAACCACGATATTTTTTGAAATTATCAACATCCGCAACATATATAGCTCCATTTAGCCGGTAGTAAACCGGCAAATCCTGACTCCGCTTGTTAAGTAACCGGGTAGAAAGGAAGTCATCCATATCGCCCTTTTCGTTCAGAAAATTTGTCCATAAAGGTGAGTGCTCACACTCACAGACACTGATTACAGAGCAGGCACCACTTCCTTTCTTTAATGCCAACGCCCGATCAATGTCCTCGGCGGTGCGTAAAGGGGAAGTGGGTTGGAGTAACATTATCTGGTCAACTGCCATCTCCTTTGAAGGAAGTACATCCAAGCAGTGGAGCAGCATATCGAAGGTCGTAGCCGTGGCCGTGGCCAGATAATCCGGTCTCTTCAGGACCTTGACCGGGTATTTCCTTGCCTCATCAAGAATCTCTTCATCATCGCTGGAAACAACGATCCCATCTAAAGCTCGACTATTAAGCGCCGCTTCGATCGTCCAAGCGATCAGCGGTTTCCCTGCCAACAATTTGATATTCTTGCCTGGAAGGCGCTGGCTGCCACCTCTGGCAGGAATTATCGCCACGACGCCACATTTATCCATTGTTACACTCGAATACTTCCGATTGTGCACGATGGAAGTCATCCATACGCCCTATGTCCAGCCAATACTCATGTACCGGGAACATGTTAACAGGCCTACCTTCTGCAATCTGTTGTTCGAGCAATGTCGGCATATCAACCCGGACTCCGCGCCCAACACTTTTGACCAACTCCGGGTTGAGCAGATAGATGCCCGCGTTCACAAAAAATTTGTGTACGGGTTTCTCAACCATTGACCTTATCTGGGTCCCATCACTGGTAATTACTCCGTAAGGAACTTGGTGCTCGTACTTCCGCACGCACATGGTGGCGACGCTACCATGGTTTTCATGAAATTCGAGAAAGCTATGAATATTCAGGGAGGTGAGTAGATCTCCGTTCATCATAAATAGGGGTAGATCAATTTCCTCATGTGGCAACAAGCCCAAAGCACCGCCCGTACCCAGTGGCTCATCTTCATGGATGTACTGAATAGATACGCCCCATTTTTCACCGGTTCCAAAATAATCCCAGATTACCTCTGGCATATAATGCGTTGATATGTAGAAACGATGAAAACCCGCATTCACAAAGCTCAGGAGAATCTGTTCCAGAATAGGTTTGTCACCAACTTTCAACATCGGCTTAGGGCAGTTGTTAGTCAGTGGGCGCAACCGAGTACCAAATCCACCGGCCATAAGAAACACAGGGTTGTCGTGGCGGTGTTTGTTTAACAGGTCATGCAGGTTCGCCAGGCCAACAACTTTACGATCGCTATCAACCAGCGGTAATTGAAGCACCTCGTGTTGCTCCATGAGAGACAGGATACGGTTCGCCGTCCAGCTTAAACCCGCGGTCTTGGGGTTTGCGTTCATCACTCGATTAACTGGTGTGTCTAGCGACAAGTGCTTTAACAAAGCACGCCGAACGTCGCCGTCTGTAAGAGTGCCCTGCAATGTTCCAGCATCGTCCACAACCAAGGCAATACGTAGAGCAGCCTTATCAAGAACCTCAATGGCTTGTTCCAAGCTTGCGTCACGCTTTACCAAAGCATTTTGCCATTGCTTCATAAATCACTCTCGTTTCCGGCAGTTTTAAGTCGTGGTTTTATTCCTATAAGTTTCGAGTACTCGGGAACTGATTTGACGACGACTGTCCCCGCACCAATAACAGTCCCTCGCCCTATGATTACGCCCTGAATAACGGAAGCTCCCGTTCCAATATGCACACCGTCTTCAATCACAGCATTCCCTGAGATCGTGACACCTGGAGCGATGTGAACATTTTCTCCAATCATGCAATCGTGATCCACTATGGCGCCGGTATTAACGATAGAGTTTTTTCCAACTTGGCAGTCAGGCTGAATAATGGACCCGGCCATAATTTGCACACCCTCTCCCAGCATGACGCCAGAACCAATAAAGGTTGAGGTGTGGACAACAGATAAAAAGTCAAAACCTGCCGACTTGAATTTTTCAAACAACTTCTGCCTTAGATTATTTCCCGGCAAACTCCCGACACCATTAACCAGCACGAAGTCTTTAGGATCGAGCTCAAGAAAATCCGAATCACTACCTAGTACAGGCAGCGCACGCCAGACAGTTTCTGTCTTTGCCAATTCCGGATCTACAACACCGTCAACTCTTATTCCCTGGGCTCGAAGTGCGTCAAGAACAACCTTGGCATGCCCCCCCGCCCCGAGAAGAACAACTTTTTGCCGGTCTCCTATTTGGCTATCAACGCTCAATAGGATCTCCAAGGCTGTACTCACGGGTGGTTTTTTTTCCATACAGGTCCCATATATGGGTTGGAAGCAACCCTACACCGGCCCGGGCAGTACCCAGATTTTCAGGTGTTAACGTTTCGCCCAAATGAATATCCGAGAGCGCAATCAATTGTTGACGGGCCGCCAGGCGGGTATCCCATTCGCTGGCTTGCGGTCTTTTACGACCATCCCCCAAAGCGGTTTCAACCAACCGGATCTCACGAACCATTTGCGACAATTCTGCGGGCTCAAGAGACGCTCTGTGATCAGGGCCAGGCAAATTCCGATCCAGCGTAAAGTGCTTCTCAATGATTTTTGCCCCTCGGGCCACTGCGGCAACGGGGACAAGCACTCCTTGAGTATGATCCGAATACCCCACAGGCAGCCCGAAGCTCTGCGAAAGCGTGTCCATCGCTTTCAGGTTTACCTCTTCCATCGGGGTCGGATACTGAGATGTGCAATGCAGGAGCGATACTTTGTCTGCGACTACCTTTGAGGCTTCTGAGGAAGACCAGTGTTTCCAGACATCAGTTAGCGATTCAGGTGTTTTTTGATCCCGATATCCCCAAGCCAATATCGCCAGGGCTTGTTCTATTTCGCCGAGGGTCGCCATGCCGGTTGATAAGATGACATTTTTACCGGTTTGTGCAAAAGCTAATAGCAGCGGGCCATTGGTAATTTCGCCCGAGGGAACTTTATAAAACGGCAAATGCAAACTTTCGAGAAATGCCAAGCTCCCTAGGTCGAACGCCGTAGAGATGAATTCTATTCCCATACTCTTAGCATGTGCCTGCAGCTCCACGTGCCATTCAACCGGTAGCTCAAGACTTTTAAGCATAGCGAACTGCGATTCGGACGCATCCGTAGTCTGCTGTTGATAGGCTGCTTTAGGTGCACTCATTGCTGCAAGAAGTTGCGCATTGAAGGTCTGGAATTTAACGGCGTCAGCACCGGCTTCCGCAGCCACATCGATAAGCGAAAGGGCTTTTTGCTTGTCGCCGTTATGATTAACGCCCGCCTCTGCAATAATAAGAACAGTCATAATTAACGGATTTCCTTAAGAATCATATAGGATTCAGCGGCTTGGCAATTAGCTTGGGCTCCTCGAAGCGTCGCAAGAGCTCTGAGGCATTCCTCGCTCCGAGGAAAAGGAAACTCGCCCATTTCGCCATCAAATTTAGACATTATCAAAATCTTCTGGTCTAGATAACCGCTGATATCTTCATACAAGTTGGGACGAAACCCTGGATCATCCGGGCGGAGCCCAAAGTCTGTTTCCGACAAGGTTTCATAGGCATAGACTGATCGGACAAATGGTGATCTGAAAGTTTTGGTGGCAGAAATCGCGGCATCAAAAACTTCCGCGTGGTCGCTATGCACGTCATTACGATATGGCACATAAACGGTATCTGGTTTCAGCATTTTCACAACCGAAGCGATCGCACCAATCAACGCACCCTTGCCCAAGGTATCCAGCGCCGCTGCAGGTAAACCGAGCCTATGGACACCATCAAAACCATAGGCCTTGCTCACCCCATCAATCTCCGAGTCACGAAGGGCGCCCCTTTCCTGTGGGAACCCAGCAACACCTTTAATCGTTGTGGCTATCAGCCAGTGAACAGATGCTCCTTGCGCCTTGAGCTTCAGTATTGTTCCGCCGCACCCTAGCGTTTCATCATCGGGATGGGGCGCAATTACTAGAACAGTGGAATTCATATCTTTCATAAGTAAGCGTTACTTTGCAGCTGAAGTTTGGGCTCGACCTCATTCAGCCAAAGGGCTGTATTGCCGCCACATTTAACAAGAAGTCTACCGCTATCGTTATTTAGCACTTTACCTGGCTCAAAATTAACTGGGGCTGATTCTGGGTCAACTGTCGAACTCCAAATCTTATAAACCTTAGCTTCACCCAAATGAAACTCGGCTCCAGGATAGGGCTTAGAAAGGGCAGAAATAAGATTATGAATACTAGTCGCATCCATCCGCCAATCGATCACCCCATCTTTAGAGGACCGTTTCCTCCAGTAATTCGCTAAAGAGTGCTCCTGCTCGATAAAAATCTCACTATTCGCTGATAGCTCTTGCGTAAACTCTTCGATTTGTTCCAAAGCTATCTCTACAACCTTATCGTAAAGAGAGCGTGCATTATCAGATTCTAAAATTGGAACAGATTTTTGAGAGAGGATCGGACCAGAGTCGGCACCTTCATCCATTTTGAAAAAAGTTGAAGCCGTTTCAGTTAGGCCTAAGCTCAAAGCCCATATTATTGGGTGGCGTCCTCTATTTTCAGGAAGCTTCGCAGGATGAAATCCGATGACGCCTTTTAATGGAATACTAAGTGTTGATCTCGTAAGAAGGGTACTCCAACCAAAACAATATATGACATCTGGGTGAACTTCATTAAGGAAATTAATAGTGGAAGCTTCGTCCTTATAGTAATGAACGCAACTTTTAGCTTTTCCAGACTTTACGGATCTCTCACCAAGGTCAACAAAATCCGAGTTAAAGCTGGATCCGCTTTTAGTTATCACCCCGACCACCTCACAAAAACCGCTCTTTTCGAGCTCTAAAACTTTTTGTAAAGCGTAATCAGAAAATTCAACGCAGCCGATAAAACAAACTCGCATCAGAACTCCAAATCATGAAACTTTTTAAAAAGAAGAGAATGCAAATCTGTGCCCTTTAATATA
>Ga0307976_1001156_pt1 | contig 12936 bp, 10 predicted proteins | sample OrgLakmetagen919_FD_201836 | JGI IMG/M metagenome (GOLD analysis project Ga0307976, IMG submission 201836) | Saline water microbial communities from Organic Lake, Antarctica - #919 | ecosystem: Environmental > Aquatic > Non-marine Saline and Alkaline > Saline | place: Antarctica: Organic Lake... | reverse complement strand
CTTTATCAAGCCGATGGGGTGCGATCGGCTTCGCGAATTTATTTTGACAAAGAGCCCAGTGAACTTAAAACCGAAGAAGCCGCAACCTTAGTGGCCATGCTCAAAAATCCAATTTATTACAACCCCATTAAAAAACAGTTTAAAGACAATTCCAGGCGTCGTCGTAATATTGTATTGATGCAGATGGAGAGAAACGGGTTTTTGAGCGAAACTGCCAGGGACACCCTTCAAAAACTTCCGATAAAAACAGAATATACCCCTGAAGGCCATAATGAAGGCCTGGCAACCTATTTTAGAGCTTATCTGAGGGGTTTTCTAAAAAATTGGATTGCCGAAAACCCAAAACAAGATGGTAGCCATTTTAACCTCTATCGCGATGGCTTGAAAATTTACACCAGTATTGACTCGCGAATGCAACAATATGCCGAGAAGGCAGTCACCAAACATATGTCAAATTTACAACAGGAATTTGCCCGGCAAAATAAAAAAAACAGTACCGCCCCCTTCCGCGGAATTAATAAGGATGAACGAAAAAAAATCATGGATAAAGCTATTCATAATAGTCCGCGCTGGAAGGGTATGGCAAGACGGGATATTGATGAAGACAGTATTCTGGGCTCATTTGAAAAGGAACGCGAAATGCGCGTTTTTGCCTGGGACTCGTCCAACGGAAATGAAGTGGACACGACAATGACCCCCAGGGATTCCATTTTGTATTACAAATCTTTTCTCAATACTGGAATGATGTCGATGAACCCACACACCGGCGAAGTAAAAGCTTGGGTGGGCGGCATTGATTTTAAACATTTTAAATATGAACACGTCAAACAAGCCCGCCGGCAAGTTGGTTCAACGTTTAAACCCTTTGTTTATGCCACGGCCATCGACCAACTTCACCTTTCGCCCTGTTATAAACTTTCAAACACATTGCACACCATTCCGGCAGGTGAGCACGGTGTGACAAAGGACTGGACCCCAAGGAACGCTGGAAACAGATATGGCGGAATGGTGACCTTAAAAGCAGGGCTCGCCCGTTCACTCAACACGATTACTTCGCGGGTAATTGATAAAACCGGGCCCGAGCCAGTGATCGATTTATTGGGAAAACTGGGAGTCAACACTGAAAATATTGACCCCGTAGCGGCCATCGCTCTTGGAACAGTGGATTTAAGTGTTTTCGAAATGGTATCAGCTTATAGTACTTTTGCAAACAAAGGGGTTTATATCAAACCAGTGATGGTCAAACGCATTGAAGATAAAAATGGAACGGTCCTCTATCAACACATCCCACAAAGCCGCGACGTGATGAGTGCCGAAGCAGCTTATGTTACCATCAAATTGATGGAAGGGGTCACTCAAGGAGGCTCAGGCGTTCGGTTGAGGACCAATAATAAATGGACGGCCGATCAGCTTCACTACAAACGTGCTGTAACGGGCTATCCCTATGCTTTTAAAAACCCCATTGCCGGAAAAACAGGGACTACCCAAAACCAAAGTGATGGCTGGTTTATGGGAATGGTTCCCAATCTGGCCACTGGCATTTGGGTGGGCGGTGAAGAACGCTCCATCCACTTTCCAACAATTACTTATGGACAGGGGGCAACTATGGCTTTACCGATTTGGGGAATGTATATGAAAGACCTTTACAAGGATAAAAAGCTAAAGATTTCTGACGGGAAATTTGAAAAACCTGAAAATTTGAGCATTCGCGTGGATTGTGATGAAGACGCAACAAATGAAGGCGATCAGGGCGAGGTAAATAAAGATCAAAATAGCGCCGTCGATCAATTGGAAATGTCGTGATTGAGGAGGGATTCGCGAAATTCAACCAATACCAATTTAGTTTGATAATGCCGTATTAGAACTTATTCAAGGGTATTTTATGCCGAAGTAGATTTTAATACCGAATCGACTAAAATGTTAGACTTATTTAGGTTCAACTCTTTAATAGTCCCTCGGCATTATACCACTATTTTTTATACAATTTTAGAGTTGTTGGTATAAGAAGAATTTATGCGACATTAAAAATCACATTCGGGATAAAAGATAAGTAATTTTTTTGGCTTATGAACATTCAATTGAAGTCAGGTGATATCACTAAATTGAAAGTTGATGCTCTTGTGAATGCTGCCAATTCTTCATTATTAGGGGGCGGTGGCGTCGATGGTGCCATTCACCGTGCCGGCGGCCCGGGAATTTTGAAGGAGTGTAAAGAAATCCGCAATGAATATGGAAAATGCCAAACCGGTAAAGCGGTCATTACAAATGCCGGGGAATTACCGGCAAAAAAAGTCATTCATACGGTTGGCCCAGTTTGGCACGGCGGTGCTAATAACGAAGTTGAATTATTGAAAAATTCTTATCTCAATTCCCTGAAACTTGCCGAGGAACACAAAATAAAAAGTATTGCTTTTCCAAATATAAGCACCGGGGTTTATGGCTTTCCTAAAGACCGGGCCGCTCAGATTGCCGTTGAAACAGTTCAAAATTTCAAATCAAAATTTATAAATGAAGTTCTTTTTGTGTGTTTTGATGATGAAAATTATCAATTATACAAAAATTTGATAGGCTAATTGAGGTAGTTAAATTCAATTTCAGTGAATACGATCACCAAAAAACATAGTATTCAGTGAATATATTCACTGAATATGCCTATATTTGGTGAATAGAAGTTTGCTACAATGATTCCAAGAACACTTTTTTCACAGATTAAAGGAAGGTTAAATAGTCAAAAATCCATAATTTTAATTGGCCCCCGGCAAGTTGGAAAAACAACATTAATTAAAGAAGTTTTAAAAGATAAACCTTTTTTATGGCTCAATGCTGATGATCCCACGGTAAGAAAAGCACTTTCCAATCCAAACACAGAACAGCTTAAAACAATTTTCGGAACTTCGGATTTTGTTTTTATAGACGAAGCGCAGCGAATTGAAAATAGTGGCATAACTTTAAAACTCATTGTTGATGAACTGGAAGATATTCAATTGGTCGTCAGTGGTTCTTCCGCTTTTGAGCTTGGTAATTCGCTAAATGAACCTTTAACTGGACGAAAGTGGGAATATCTACTATTACCGATTTCATGGAATGAGTTTCAGGAGCACGTGGGTTTTATCAAAGCTGAACAGCAATTAGAGTCGCGCATTCTTTATGGGATGTATCCTGATATCCTCAATTCATCAGGCGATGAAGTTGAGTTGCTAAAACAGTTAAGCGACAGTTATTTATATAAAGATATCCTCGCTTTTGGAGGAATCCGTAAACCAGAACTATTAGAAAAGCTGGTTCGTGCACTTGCTTTTCAAATTGGTGACGAGGTCAGTTATAATGAATTGTCCCAACTGATAGGGATTGATAAAAACACCGTTCAAAATTATATTCAATTATTGGAACAGGCTTATGTCATTTTTAGGCTTCCTAGCTTTAGCCGCAATTTGCGCAACGAAATAAAAACAAACCAAAAAATATATTTTTATGATACCGGTATCAGGAATGCAGTGATTGGAAATTTTAATTTATTGGATGACCGGCAAGATAAAGGCCAGCTTTGGGAAAACTTTTTAATTGCAGAACGCATCAAGCAAATCCATTATAACCATCCTTTAGCCAAGGCTTATTTTTGGCGTACTACAAGTCAGCAGGAAATCGATTACATCGAAGAAGAAGCTGGTGAAATAAAAGCTGTTGAGTTTAAGTGGAGCGCGAAAAAGAACCCAAAAATCCCCAGGAAATTCAAAGAAACATACCAACCTGAATTTACACTAATCAACCGTGAAAATTTCAGGGAATTTTTGAAACCTGATTTTTAGTTTGTCTTGCTCAACTGCCCCACTGAGCAAGGTCGAAGTGTCGTTTTCGTATCAGACATGAATTCATCAGAGACCAATTTCAGCACTGCGCAAGATCCAGGACCAAGCCCGCCTCTATCGGCGGCAAGTTCAGGATGACAATCAATGAGTGTTACTGAAGTGGTACAATTCAATTATCAAGACTTTCCCTTTTTAAAATTTTCCAGTGTCCGGTAAAAATTTTCTTGCTTCGGACGATTTTCAGGGATTTTGCGTAAAGGTTCAACTTCTACTAAATTATTGTGGCAATCATTTGGCAAACGCTGATACAGTTGCGTTCCTGCCGTTTTCCAAGCTATCATTTCATCTGAAACTTTTTTAATCACTTTCCCGGGATTGCCCACCACTAAGCTTCGTCTTGGAATCTGGGTTTCAGCTTTAATAAATGCCATCGCCCCGATAATACTTTCTTCACCAATTTCCGCATCATCCATAATCACGCTGTTCATCCCCACCAAAACATTGCGTCCGATCTGTGCACCGTGGATTATCGCGCCGTGGCCAATATGCGCACTTTCCTGCAAGCTGATGCTTTTTCCAGGGAACATGTGCACGGTGCAATTTTCTTGAACATTGACGCCGTCCCCTAAAATAATCTCGCCCCAGTCGCCGCGGATCGCCGCACCAGGCCCGATATAGCAATCTTTTCCTATAATGACATTTCCGGTCACTGCCGCCAGCGGGTGCACAAAACTGCTTTCGTGCACCACGGGGATAAATTCTTTAAACTTATAAATCATTTTCTTAAAACTTAAAGTTCAAAAACACGTTTTATTTCATCGACGAAATCGAGTTTTTCCCAGGTGAACAATTCCACCTCTTTTTCCACGTCATCAAAATAAGAACTTTCAAATTTCTTTGTGACCGTGCGCGGTTTTTTGCCCATGTGGCCATAAGCCGCTGTTTCCTGAAAAATGGGGTTTCGCAATTTTAAGCGCTTTTCAATGGCTGCCGGGCGCATATCAAAAATTTGCTGTACTTTTTTGGCGATTTCACCATCGCTCATATTCACTTTAGAGCTGTCGTAAGTTTCCACTAAAATGGAAGTCGGTTCTGCAATGCCAATGGCATAAGAGACCTGAACTAAAACTTCGTCGGCGACCCTTGCAGCAACTAGGTTTTTGGCGATGTGCCGGGCGGCATAAGCTGCTGACCGGTCCACCTTGCTCGGGTCTTTTCCAGAAAAAGCCCCACCGCCGTGAGCGCCTTTTCCGCCATAAGTATCGACGATTATTTTTCTTCCCGTCAGGCCAGCATCGGCGTGGGGACCCCCAATGACAAACTTTCCTGTCGGATTGATGTGATATTTGATCTGATCGTTGAAGAGTTGCTGAATAGAGTCTGCAAATTGCTTTTTTACCTGCGGAATCAAAATTTCCAATACATCTTTTTTAATTTGCTTCAGCATCTTTTCATCGCTGTCAAACTCATCGTGCTGGGTAGAAATCACGATGGAATCGATGCGTTGAGGCACATTTTCATCGCTGTATTCCAGAGTGACCTGGCATTTGGCATCGGGGCGCAAATAAGAAATTTTTCCCTCACGCCTCAATTTTGACAGTTCCTGAAGCATTTTATGGGAAATGTCCAGCGCCAATGGCATATAATCACTGGTTTCAGTGGTGGCATAACCAAACATCATCCCCTGGTCGCCAGCGCCTTGATCTTCGTCATTTTCGCGCTTGACGCCTTGGTGAATATCTGGCGATTGCTCGTGCAAGAGCGAAATCACCCCGCAGGAATTCCCGCTAAACCGGTATTCATCCTTATCATAACCAATTTCATTGATTACCTTTCTTGAAATTTCCTGCACGTCCAGATATGCTTTCGAACGCACTTCGCCAGCGAGGATCACTTGTCCTGTGGTGACCATCGTTTCGCAGGCTACTTTTGAATCCTGGTCAAAAGCGAGAAAATTATCGAGGAGGGCATCGCTGATCTGATCGGCGATTTTATCGGGGTGTCCTTCAGAAACACTTTCTGAGGTAAACAAATAAGCCATATTTTTAAAATTGTAAGTCGGAAAAACGTGGCAGAAATAACGTCCTAATTACTGTTTTAGCATGTGTACCAATAATGTCTTAAAATGTCACCTAAAATTCGTTTCTTTTTACCTCATTCGGCGTTATAAAATAAAACCATAGATTCGGCTATGCTTTGATTTTATGCCTTGACTGAGAAAAAAATAATTCAAATTTTACAAGTGAAAAATTAAAACATAATTGGTAATAGGGTTGCAATCAGCCAAATTTTTCCCGCTTTTTATTGAGGCTAAATTTAAGAAAAAGACCACATCTACAGCCTTTTTTAGGCTTTTTTTAGAACCCTTGTGTTTTAGTTATAGAAGGGGTGAGTTTTTATATAAATATCCGTTTAGCTCAAATATCTCAACCTTAGCTTTTAATGAAAGCCTTCGATTTGACTTGAAGAAAAAGAATTTTGAAAATGTCCTGAAACTCAAGGTAAAAAACAAGCTTGTCATTTTGATTAGATCAAGCTTCCCAATAAATTTCCCCTATTTTCACAAAATATTTTTAACTTTTTTCAGTTTACAAGCCTGATGTGTAAAGCTTTGTTTTTCATATTCTTAATGGGGTCGTCAACTTTTGTGGCGGCGCAAGTGGATGGTGTTGAACTTCAAGAAAAAACACTCTTAGTAAAGGACACCTTGCAAATCGACAGCCTTTCCATCAATCCCGTGGGGTTTAAAGTGAAAAAGCTTTCGGGTGAAAAAGTCAGTGAAAATGAATATGAACCCCGTTTGAGCCGAGGTTTTATTGTTTTGAACCCGCTTTTACGCGAAAGCGCAGACAGTCTCATAATTCGCTATAAACGTTATCCCGAATTTATGACCAAAAGCTATTCTCAGTTTGACCCAAATCAAATTGTTTCAGGGAAAAGCAACCTCAACCGCATTTATAAATTAGGCCAACAACGCAAGGAAAAAAACTATGTCCCGTTTAAAGGCCTGAACACCAGCGGAAGCATTTCGCGTGGCATCACGGCGGGGACAAATCAAAATGCGGTGCTGGACTCAGAACTTGATTTACAGATTTCCGGTCAAATAACCGATAATGTCAATTTGCGCGCTTCCATTCAGGATAATAATGTGCCGATCCAGGAAAGCGGTTATTCCCAAAACCTGAATCAATTTGACCAGGTTTTTATTGAGCTTTATGGCGAAAACTGGAAAATTCGCGCCGGTGATGTCAATTTAGTTGAAGACGAATCTTATTTTGCCAATTATCAAAAGAAAGTGCAGGGATTATCTGTGGCCGGCACTTTTCCCGGCGAAGAAACATCGGTCGATGCTTTTGCGGCCGGTGCTTTAGTGCGCGGGGTTTTTACGCGGAACCGCTTTAGAGGTCAGGAAGGAAATCAAGGCCCTTATAAACTCACCGGGCCAAATGGGGAATTGTTTGCGCTCATCGTTTCGGGCAGTGAAACGGTTTTTGTGAACGGTGTTGCGGTTCAGCGCGGTGAAAGTGAAGATTATACCATTGATTATAACGCGGGCGAAATCACCTTTAACCCCACATTTCCCATTACTTCAGAAATGCGCATCATCGTGCAATTTCAATATGCCGACCGCAATTATTCGCGCATCGTGGCTACCGGTGGCGGAAAAGTGAGCAATGAAAATTTTGAAATTGGCGCTTTTGTATATTCTGAAAACGATTTGAAAAACCAACCCCTTCAGCAAAATTTAAGCGATGAACAGAAACAAATTCTCGCCGATGCCGGTGATGACCAAAACCAGATGGTTGCGCCCAGCGCGGTGGAAAGCGATTTTGATGAAAATAGAGTGCTCTACCGCAAAGAGACGGTCAACGGCCTTGAGCGTTTTGTGTATTCCACAAATCCCGATGATGATCTCTTTCAGGTGAAATTTACGCTGGTGGGCGCCAATCAGGGAAACTATGTGTTGAGCAATGCGACGGCGATTGCAAAAGTTTATGAGTATGTCGCACCACAAAACAGCATTCCGCAAGGGAATTATTCCCCGGTGACCCGGCTTTTTGCACCAGAAAAACTGCAATTGGCAGTAGTGAACGGAAGCGTCAATCCCACTAAAAAAACGGATATAAATTTTGAGCTCGCCGCCAGTAAAAACGATCAAAACCTTTATTCTGATCGCGATGCCGGCGACAACGATGGGTTTGCGGGCCACGTGGATTTTGATCAACTCCTTGCGACCTTTGAGGATAAAAGCCAACTGGATGCCCTTGGCTCGCTCGATTATGTGAACAGGGATTTCAAAACCATCCAGCGGATTTATGCCATTGAATTCAACCGTAATTGGAATTTGAGCCAAACGCGTCCCAGCGGAAATCAGCGTTTTGCGAAAGCCGGCCTGCGCTATTCCAGTCCCGATCACGGCACGGCGCGTATTGATTTTCAAAATTTGGATTTCAGCGAAAGTTATAGCGGTTTCAGGGAACAGGTTAATGCCAACTTGAAATTTGGCCGATTGAAAACCCACCTCAACGGAAGTTTCCTGAAAAGCGAAGGCCAACTTTATGATTCAAAATTTTTCCGGGGCTATGCCAATGCGCAATATGATTTTGACACGCTTTGGGTGGGCACTAATTTAAGTGCGGAAAGCAACAAGCAGTTTGCTACTGAAACTGACAAATTGACCGGGCTCAGCCAAAGGTTCAACAATTATGAAATTTACACGGGAATTGGCGATAGCACCGGTGTTTACGCACAAATTGGTTACCGTCACCGTGTGAACGATTCTTTACGCGAAAGCGAACTTCAACGCGTGAGCGCTTCCGATAATTATTATTTGAAATCCCGATTGATCCAAAACAAAAACACCAGGCTTTCGGTTTATGCCAATTTTCGCGACTACCGCAATACTGAACCCAACACGCCCGATGAGCAGTCCTTGAACTCGCGTGTGCTTTACAATCAGTTTCTGTTTGAGCGGATGGTGAGCTTAAACACGGCCTATGAGACCAATAGCGGGACTTTACCGCGACAGGAATTTACTTATGTGGAAGTGAATCCCGGCGAGGGCGAATATACCTGGAACGACTATAACGACAACGGCGTCCAGGAACTGGAAGAGTTTGAGGTCTCGCCTTATCCCGATCAGGCGAAATATTTGCGCGTTTTGCTTCCCAATCAAGTGTTTATCAAAACACACCAGAATAAATTCAGTCAGATTATTACCTTGAACGGTCAGAATTGGAAGGATGAGGAAGGCTTTAAAAAAGTGCTCTCACATTTTTATAACCAAACCTCATATTTGATCAACCGAAAGGTCGAACGCCAGGGAAACACCTTTGAATTCAACCCCTTTAAACAGCGCGGTGAAAATGAGCTGGCGGTGAACCTGAATTTTAGGAACACTATTTTCTTTAATCGCGGAAAACAGCATTATACTACGTCTTACAGTTATATTAGCACAGAAACCAAAAACCTGCTCACCACGGGGCTGCAAGAAAATAACATCACCAGCCACAAGCTGGATTTCACGCATAAATTTGAGGAAAGTTGGCTGGCAAATTTCAACAATCAGCAGAGTGAAACTGAAACGGGCGCAATTACACGATTTCCAGTTTTGAGACCAATCCAAAGCTGTCATATCTCTATTCGCCGAGCACGCGCTTTTCAATTTTTTATCAATATGAAAACCAGGACAATCAACTCGGCGAGGAATTGTTGCAGCAACAAAAACTCGGCACGTCCTTTACCTTTAACAACGGGCAGGATTATTCCATCAACGGCGAGTTCAATTATATTTATAACGATTTTACCGGGAATGAATTTTCTCCGGTGGCCTATCAAATGTTGCAAGGCCTGCAACCTAATAAAAACTTCACATGGTCGGTTTTAGCGCAAAAAAAGCTCACTGGATTTCTGGACCTAAACCTGTCTTACTTTGGCCGAAAAAGCGAAAATTCTAAAACCATCCACACGGGAAGCGTGCAGTTGAGGGCTTATTTTTGAAGGGGGTAAAGTGTTTTTTTGATGTATTACGAATTAGATGGGATTTTGTTTATATTTTTGTTGGCACACATTTGAAAAATGGGATTTTATATAATCATATTGCTAATTCTTATTGGACTTCTTGTCGGACTGATTGTTTGGATAATTAGACTTATTGGACTTTACAGAAAAGGAAGAAAGAAATCATTTACTATTCAAGTTTCAATTTTGACTGCAATTTTAGTCTTCCTGACTTGGGAATTTCAAATATTCCCACTTTCAAAGAATTTCTACATACAAGACAGAACAACGGAATTGACAGGACAAAAATTTTGGAGTACGGAAGAGTTTGACTATGAAGAAATAAGTGTTCGTGGAGAAGGCTACACCTTGGACATTTATAAATTCGATGAAGAAACAGCCGAATATTTTAAAAACCCTGACAAGAACTTTTTTGACAATTTTCCACCAAAAGAGTTCGCTGATATAAAATGGACAAGAACCCCAGTTCAAGAAAACGAACAAGAGATTTTGGGATTCGTGACACCAATTTATGGTGGATGGAAAGGCGAAATTGTTGACCGGCAAGATTTTATAAGACAAAAAGCAAATCAGCCAGGAGCATATTATTCATACGATGACGGTGGAAGCACAAACTTCTATTTAATCGCGCCTGACAAGAGATTAGTTATTTTGATTAACCATAATATGTAACGAAAAAATAAAAAACGTGTGCCATCAAACATATAAAACATAGATACTACAGGGCTCTCGAGAGGTTTTTGTGAATTTGCAAAGACCGCTAAATTTTTAAATTTGGCTTGTGCTTAATCCCGAACAAAACTGCTTTTTTTCCTCATTACGTATCATAATACAAATCCGTTGCCCCCAATATGAAAAAATTCTTCCTTAACCTTTTTGCTGTTATTGGAATTATTAGTGTAGTCACTTTAACTTCAAAAATTTTTAAGCTGTATAAGTCTGAAAAGACGGTAAGGAAATATTGGAAAAGCTGTGAAAAAGTTGAAGTTGGAATGACCTTGCAAGAGGCTCGTGAGATTATTGGCGATTTAAAGTATCAATATTGGACACAAGACGATAAATCAGGAGAAATAATAATTTCGGATTTTAATGGAAAATTGACTTATTCTCTAGAATATCCTATGATTTTTGCTGGTTCTGAAAATATGCGTATTAAGTTTGAACCAATAATTTTACGTGTGACTGACAAATTTTGTGGCGAATGATGAGTAGAAATAAAATACTGTGGGCAATAATGTATAACCGTAATTACGGCGGAATGGTAATCGCTTTTTTTTAGCCCTTCTATTTTTATAAAAAGTCGTTGTGTGCAATGCAAAAACAAAAAAATGAAAATAATTCAACGAATTTTTAGTCAAAATTTTTATTATATTTACGAATCTAAAAATTCAAAAAATGGCTGAAAAAAGTTCTAAATATAAAGTGTCATCTGACGTAATTAGAAAAGCTAATTCCTCTCTTATGAGAAGAGGTGTTTCTGAAAATGTTAAAAGAACATATAACGGTAATATACAGGTAGAATATAGGACTAAAAATGGACTTATAACTAAATCATTCTCTAATTCCGATATTAAAGAAGCGTATGAAAAAGCTTTGAATGTTTATGCCGAGAGAATATAACTTTATCTACGAAAAACTGGTTGAGGGCAAAAATGATATTATAGGTCATATTGCTTATTCAATTTATAAAGAAGAAAAGATAAATTACGTAAAAAAGAAAGCAGAAGGAACTGGAGAAGTTACCGATGAAATTCTTAAATCTTTCCACGAAATATCATCTTCTCGATCTTCGTTAGAATCTTATAGAATAAAGGCTGAAATTTTTATGCAAGCATTTTTTGACAATACATTTCAAGAAATGAAAGAAGACCTCGAAATACAAGCTACGGAAAACCAATCTAATATACTTGAAGATATAATTGCCCCTTTAACTTCTGGTTTTTGGAAAAACGTTTTAGCAGGATTGTTAAGTGCTTTTATATTCGCATTCCTTTTAGCTGGACTTGCTTTTATTATACAATTTAGTGGGTCTACTATTTCTGTAAATATTGAGAAAAACAAAACAGAGCAAATCGAATAAAAAGCACAGCTCACAACAACGTATAAAAATAATATGGCAATTAGTTGCTAAACAAAAGGTTAAGGCATTTCCGCCTGCCATTCTATTTTAAAAATATACGGCGGGCAGGTTTGCAGAACCGCCACCTTCTAAAAATTTTGGTTATAAATTTACAAGTCGTTTTTATTTTATATTTTGAAAATTGTAGTCCTTCGGTGGGCTTATTGAGAGACAAGGACTGTAAGGAAGTCTAAAAACCCGGTACGTTCTCTACCTTCAACAACGGGCAGGATTATTCCATCAAGGGCGAGTTCAATTATATTTATGATACCAATTTAGTTTTATAATGCCGTAATTTAACTTCTTTAAAGGTCTTATACCGAGGTAGATTTTAAGAGGCATTTATGCGACATTAAAAATCACATTCGGTATTAGTATGTTGAAAAATTGATTGGAAATGTAATTGTGTTTATATCAATAATTACCAGAGAGAATTTTAAACACTCACTATTTGGATTTATTTCGTAATTTTGAGATGAAATAACGGAATCGCCAATAAATGGAATTATCTAAATATCCTTTAGCTTCAAGTGATAAAATGCTAACCTTCGAGTTCATCAGCGAAGGTAACAAAGGAATGATTCATAAATTGGTAGAATATCAACCGACAAACCTTACAGGAGTGTATAACCTTGCCTTTGGGGATAAAAATGCCGGGACAGGCAAAATTGACGATGAGACGATTTCAAACAATGGCGATAGCGAAAAAGTTTTAGCGACTGTGTCAAATACGATTTATGCTTTTACCGACAAATATCCAAATGCGTGGATTTATGCAGCCGGGAACAACAAAGCCAGAACCAGACTTTATCGAATGGGGATTTCGAAATTCCATAAACAAGTGAAAAATGATTTTGAAATACAGGGAGAATTAGAAAATGGCTGGGAGGATTTTGAGCTCGGCACAGATTATGAAGGATTTTTATTTAGAAGAAAAAATAAAAAATAGAAATATGGACATAATGGATAAATTAAAAAAACGGAAAATCC
>Ga0307976_1001152_pt1 | contig 12961 bp, 9 predicted proteins | sample OrgLakmetagen919_FD_201836 | JGI IMG/M metagenome (GOLD analysis project Ga0307976, IMG submission 201836) | Saline water microbial communities from Organic Lake, Antarctica - #919 | ecosystem: Environmental > Aquatic > Non-marine Saline and Alkaline > Saline | place: Antarctica: Organic Lake... | reverse complement strand
TGACGGCTGAATCTTTGCCAACCGAATACAGCATTACCGGGTTATCAAACTCGGCGGCCACTTCGCGGATGATGTGGATGGATTCCGCCTCAAGCTGTTTGAGGTGGGTTTTCTTGGGAGGGGTTAGTGTCATGGTAATCCGTTAGCTCCAGAATTCGGCAATTGCATTCAGAAATTCGTTCAGCCGGCTTATTGGCAGAGCATTGATGCCCGCAGCAGCTTTACGGCCACCCCCGCTAGGAAATTGGCAAGCCAGCTTATCGGCGCCGGTACGGTTGTTCAAAGGCGCGCGAATACTCACCAGATAACTACCATCGGCGTTCTCGGTCACAATGCCGCAGGCCTTATCTGGGTTGCGATTGGCCAGCTCATTGCCCAACACGCCGCTCACTCGCCTGGCCCAAGGCTCATCGGGGAGCTTTACAACAATGGAGGAGGCGTTTTCTGCCATCACCGGAGCCGCCAAACCGCCGGCCATATCGGCCTTATAGCCATCCTGCAGTTTCTGCCAGGCCGGCTGCTCGGACGCTATCAACTCAAGAGGATCCGCAAACTTCACAAACTCACGGTAGAGATCCGCCGGGTGGAAGTGCAAATCCGCCACTGTGGCGCCATAACCGTTATAATTGATGCACACACCAAGGGCTTTCAGATCTGTAGTCTGCTTCGCTGTTAACCCGACTTCCAGCGCAAGCCTTTCAGCTACGGCATTCAGGTTATCGCCAAACGCAGCAGCAATTGCCCAGTTGTGAAAACGACCGCCTAAGTGCTGGTCGACCAATAGACTGGAACAGGTAGTGGGTTGCGTATCAATCAAGGCGGTAAAGTTGTGGTGCTCCAGCAAGGTTTCACCGGGAAAGTGGTGGTCCACGTAGAAAACCAAGCAGCCTGCCGCGAGCAACTTATCTACAGCCGCACGGTTTTTATCAAGGCTGATGTCCAGAATGTTTACCTGAGCGGGCGATTCAACCGGCACCTTTTTAGCCAACGCTATGTCGCGTTTTACACCGGTGACGAGTGTGGATTCGCAAGGCTCTGCTAAGCGGAGCTGGATCAGGGCGCAGATGCCGTCGGCGTCGCCGTTGAATATGTCGTAGGTTTTCATAGGGGTATTTTTTATTCAATATTTGAAAAATGAAACCGGGGCCTTAATCGGCAGCTCTATTAACTGCTCTTTTTCCAGGCCCTGAATCCTGGATTAAACTCTCTAAAATAACAGAAAAGTAACGCAACTCTCTTCAATTATTTAGTTTTCGCTGGCACTTTCGAAGCGTAAGGTGGCTTTTAAAAAGGCAGTACCTGTTCCTTCCTCCTATTTACCTCCTAATGAAATTTAGCCCCGCGTCAACCCGCCAATACGCTTAAACATTCGTCCAACCCTACGCACCATATCCGACTGATCAGCGCGAATGCCAAATAAAAACGCCTTGAGGGCCAATGGCCAACTTTTAGTACTCCAGATCACCTCTAGCACATCGCTAAACTGCATTTTGACTCCAGCACGCCTAGCCATAACTATGTAAGCTATACAGTGCGACTCTAGCTTCTTGGAAATATGCCAGCGCTCCCTCGAAGTTAATTTGTCCGCGCTATATAGTCGAAAAGTGGTCTCCATACAACTCCGAGCACCGTTTACATGCTTGGCATTGGGAGTCATTGTCATAGTTGAGCCTTCGCGATTTCGGCGCAGGAAAAACACCTCTTCGAGTACTACAAACGTACTGCAAGCAAACAATAAAGGGAAAAAGAGCGCCTCATCCTCCAAAAAATTGAGCCCAAACTCTAGCCCTTCGGGACCCCACAAAGATTTCCTGGAAACATACAAGCAAGGCGAGCAGAACAAGGAATTATGAGAGTGAGCCTGATCCAGAAGTTGAGCGCGATTAGAAAATACTCCCGAGAAGCTGCGGCAATAGTTTGCCCAACGGCTACCCTTATACTCACTATCATTAAAAGACTCGCCAGAGAACAGGACTATGTCCGGAAATTCATTTTGACGAAGCTCTTTTTTTATCGATTTAATAAAATTATCTTTAAGCATATCGTCGGAGTCAAAAAAATAAACGTACTCGGACGAAGCCTCACGCACTCCAACATTCCGGGCGTTTCCCTGACCACCATTCTTTATAGATATTACTCTATACGGGACCGGGAACTCACATTCCTTAGCAATTTTCAGTGTTTCGTCAATACTTCCGTCATCAACTAAAATGACTTCGTCCGGAAGCTCTGTTTGATATTTAACAGAATCCAAAGCTATCTTTAGGTACTTCTCGACATTGTATGCAGGAATTATTATTGAAATCGAAAATTTAGACAAGATATGCTTCCACTTTCAAACCAAAAAAAGATTAAAGCTCACAAAAATAAGAATCAAAAAACTGCAAAACTTAAAATACAAACAACGCACCAAAAAACTTAACTCTTATTTATTAAAGCCAGAATTTTCATGCACAACTTCATCAACTACTGGATTCTCAACACCACAAAATCTTAAAAGCTTCCTCCGACCTTCCCTGCTATTAAAGACATTCATATCAAATAGCTTCACATTACGAAATTCAGAGCATAGTCGATCTACTTCCTCATAATACTCGTCGTAATATTTAGCAACTGCATCTCTTAGCGCTAACCCGCTTCCCACATTGGGATGCAGTCTATCCCATCGCGGATCATCAATATACCCACCTCCACTTGACCAATGATTCCTATAACACTTCTTTCCTTTATACCTATAATAAAATTTCTTAAAGAATCCAGGATTAACCGAGACTTTATTCACAAAACTCTCAACAACCTCATCCTTTTGGCGGACTATGCACGGAAAAACAACATCATCAGAGCTTTCAATAACTTTCTCGACATATGGCAAGTAATAACTTGCTATATCTCCAACGACATCAATTTTTCCAAGCGATAAATAACGATCAAGTGGCTTATCGCGATCTGGCGCCTCGTAGTCAATAGATAAGCGTCGATCACTACCTAAATTGATCGCATCGGAAAAGTCTGCAAGAACCGAAAGCACTGCATGCTCGGCTCCACTCCATGCCATACACGAAGGATTTACCTCATGAAAACAAACACTATTAGGCTGAATGTTAAGTAACGACTGTAAAGACTTTGTGCCGCACCGCCCACTTCCGAGCCCAAAAACAATGCTCATTATTGTAACCCCTTCTCTAAACTACCATCAAAAATGATAACAAATAAAACATGCTCGAAAATTAGAACGCCGAACTACTAATACCGATTCGACGTTTAACCATAGCAAACAGAATCGAGTTCCAAGAAATGATGCCCATTGCTACACCAACAGCGGCGCCAATCGCGCCAAAAAAAGGTATTAGAGCTATACATAAAGCGACATTAACAACAACAGCTAATATCTGCCCTTTGAGGGTTTCTCGTTCATAACCACCCATTGATAGAAAGTTACCAACGGAACCGAAAAAAACATTGAATAGTTGCCCGACTGCAATAATGACCACGGGCCAGTATGCTATATCAGAATAGCCCGCCCCAAATGCCACCCGTATCAATGGTTCGCCACCAAGAACAAGAGCAGCCGCAACCGGAAGGGCCAACAGAAAGCTTCCACGGGCCGATTTCTTCGCAAGATTCTGGAGTAGTACTTTGTCTCTATCTCTGTGGGCCCTTACTATGTAAGGTGCAATCACCATGTTTACGAGTGTTAACGACATAACAACAAACTGTCCACCACGCTCTGCAATACGCATTGCCGCAACCTGCTCATCAGTGCTTAAAACACCTAAAACAATAATCCCGATCTGGGCATTAAAGGCACTCACCAACGCTATCATGCTGAAAGGCAGCAAGGCGCTTTTCCAATGATTCAGCTGATACTTCGGTTCATAATCTTTCGCATCCGCAGGCTGAACTCTGAAAAACATCCAGCTTGCCAGCAAAAATACCAAGGCTGCCCCGGCTACTTGCGCAGTTATTGCAGCCTGAGCATTAAGAATTCCTTGCCATGCCAAAATGCCATATAGAAGAAGTATTACAGGAGGCTGTATTAGGCTCCCCGGAATCTCGGCGAATGCGGGTAACCCAAGCCCTTTGATTGTTCCAACTCGTACGGCGGCTAATCCTAATAACGGAATCATCAATATCGCAATCGGCAGTAAAGACCACTTACCCTCAGTTGGCGCCCATCCTAGCCATACACCAAAAGTCCCGTAACTAATAAGCACCAGCGCTGCAATCGATAAAACCCATCCGTGGGCTGCTCTGAGCGCACCACGATAAAACGACCAGTTTTTTGAGTGGGAAAAACCTGCAACCTCTCTGGTTAAAAGTTGTGCTAGACCTCCATTTACTGGTAATGCGAGTAGCGGAATTAAGGCCATAACAAAAGCATATTGGCCAAAACCTTCAGGACCAAGAGTCCTAGCCAGGATAATACTGGTAGCCAGGCCGACTGGAATGGATAGGAGTTTCATGGCTCCTACACCCATAAAGCTTTTAAGTAGCTTGGACTTAAGACTCAACACTTTCAGTCTGAAAACTATAAGCGATCACTTGTCTTGCTCTCCTGGTATGTATCCACACTTTTCAACCTCGAATTGGCAAAAAAAATCCATAACCGGCTTTACAGACGGATATTTGGTGAGAAATTCTTCCGCAGTAGCTCTTTTTGGGCGAATGCCGCCCTTTGCATTAATTCCAGAAAACTCGTGATACAACCCTTTTAAATGTGGCACTTGGCGCTCTAAGTTCTTGATATCTTCCTCAAGGCACTCGTAACGGATGTAAAAATCCAAAGCTTCCTTACCATCGACAAGATATTGTTCATTATTGACAGCTAGAAGGCCGAGATTATCTCTAATCCAATCGTCAAATTCTACGCCCCCAGATTTCTGATCATAGAAATATTGGGACACAATTCGATCATAAGGATTGCGAACAATGGTTATTTTTTTACTACTGGTCCAGATTTTATCACCCAAATAGCTTTTAACGTCCGCTGCAGACATATGATTAAAAAACTTTTCGGGTCGACTTCTCTGGTATAAGGCTTTAAAAAGATCAATTTTTGATAGGTCTAGACACTCCTTAATAGAGTACTTAAAGTTCTGAGCACCACGAAAGCCTAGCCTATTTCGGGCTGCTTCATCAGCAGATGAAATCGGGGTGATAATATCGTTTTCGCCAGCAAATTTAGACAGAGCGATCTCAAAAGATGTTCCGGCAACTTTTCTTGGCTTGATAAAAATGATCTTTGGTTTTTCTAAATAAATCAAAATCCTGCCTTCATGTATTATATATTTAATTAATATAAACCTTTATTACTTTAGTCCAAGCTCACTATCTCTGTTTAATATTTTCCGAGATTAAGACTATCTTGTACTCGCGAAATCCCGTTGCGCAAGTAATTTATTTTGAGGCTTACTACTTCCTTATTAATACGTTGATTCATATGGTGATTTACCGAATCTTATAATAAGACTAGGTCCTGTCTGTCCAATCCTTGAACATGTGGAGCATGAGTCAGGCGGTGCTGGTACTATGGTGATGATAGTTTTTTTCCATAGTAACACGATACTCGATTAGGGGGTTCTGCACTTAGTTACTGAGACTGCGGAGCCTCGATATTTTTTGACATATTAATAGGTTGAGAAGGGCTGCTAGGATCACTTATCAGTGACCCGCACTTACTGGAATCGTTAAAAGCGGTACTGCCATTGCGCCCCGAGTGTCCAACGATCTTTATCACCACTCAACAGTTCAATCTTTTTATCTGTACAGTGGGCGCTTAGCGTTAGCCAGCCATACAGCACAGGCATTCCATAACTCGCTGTAGCAATAGTCACCTTTTGTGCTTTGGCGGGTATGTTGTAGAACACGTCCGGGTCCGTCGTGGTCGCCCGGCTGGTGTTGTCCTGGTTCAGCTCGGCGTGGGTTACGCTGGTCCCCAAGTTATTGCCATTGGGGAAGAAGTTGTACGCGCCTAAGGTCACTCCCTCAGCATCGCCATCAACGCTAGCCGCCATGTTACGCCCCCTCCAGCGATAGCCACTGCTATAAGTACTGTGTTCATAACTGACGTTAGGCATTGCCTTACCGAACAAGTCATCCGCCGATGTATTAACGTACTCCAGATACCACTGTTGCTCATGGTTCGCAAAAGCAGTGGTCCAATCGGTGCCCAGTAGCCAAGACTTCCGTGCAGGAAAAGCCCCAGCTTCGTCTTCGCCCATCATCTGAGCATAAAAGCTCATACTCTGCGTACCCACGCCAAAGCCATAACGAACGCCAATGCTGCCGAGCTGGTTGCCCTGCCCTGGGTCGTTTTCCCTGCGGTGACGGCGGAGCCTAAAAAAGCGACTGCATCGCTTGCTAATCGTATTACTTCGGTGCCTGACGAAGTTGAATCAGAGTGAAGCGCGACCGCTCGCTACTTACTTGATCTCTGAATTTGGAAAATGACTTTCTTAAGCTAGAAACGGCTTTTGGATCGCAATCGGTGAGAACAGCTGGAAAGCATTATTCCAACGTTGGAAAGTGACCGGAGTCTGTTTCCAGAGCTGGAAACACGTCTTACCCGATAATACCTGCGACTTTTTGAGAATAGCCTTTCCAAAGGTGGAAAAATTTAAAATTAACTAATTGATTGTTATAGATTTTCCAAAACTGATAAGGGCCTCTTATCACCTATCTATCTTTTGTCATTGTTCTTCCACTGACGGTCCAGGCGTCGCGGATTCTTTCTGAACGGCTCCATTTCGCACAAAAGACATTACGAACACAATGAATACTCCGAGCATCCCCCCCGGCATGGCGGCTATCACCGTAATCAATGCTCTTTTAGGCTCACTTTTTTCCTGCGGCACGACAGCTGGGTCTACGGTTTTAAATATGTATTCGTTTTGCGCGTTAGCAAGCATGACCGTGCGAGTCTCGCTTTCAATCAACTGATAAAACACCTGCTGCATACCCGCAATATTGGTTTCCTGTAGCTTGCCTTCCAGGTAAGCAATGCGTGCTTCAGCTTCTTTTACGTCTTGCTCGCGCATGTGTTCGTTGAGGTCGTGTACCAGCTTTTCAGCCCACTCTTTGGCGGCTGGGGGGGATTGACTTTTAATGTTAAGGGTAATCATGCCATTTTCTTCATTGCTGGACAGGCTCAAGTGTTCTTCTTTAAACTTCTTTACCATGTCCCAGTCTGTCGGCTTGAGGCTTTCGCCTTCATCATCGATGAGCCATTTGTTGGCTTCGGGATTGTAGACCTCCCGGTCGATCACCCACTTTTCGTTTTCCGTATCCCAGGCTTTATTGGCCATGAGGGGTATGGTGAGGTTGTGGCGATGGATGAAGCCTGCGAGGAAGGCGCGGGATTGCAGCACCGCTTTGGCCATGGCTGTCTGATTGGAACCTTCACCGCCCAGGCTAATGCCAGCCAGGCTCGCCAGGCCGCCGAGCTGGCCGCTCAACCCTCCTGCCCCACCTTCGTCTTGCGTGGGAGCGAGCAGTACGCTGGACTGGTAGATATTGGGCTTATACAAAGCATAGCCAACGCCGGCTGCGGCGAAGACGATGGTGACGAGGATGATGATCCACTTACCGCGCCAAAGGGTGGCAAAGAGTTCGCGGAGGTCTATTTCGTCGTCTGGGTAGTTTGATTGTTGGGGTGCTTCGTGTTGGGTCATGGTTTGTTCGGCCACGTTGTTGGTGCCTTAGTTGGGCTTATGGTGGTGGCTGGGTCAGACCCCGCTAGGGTCAGACCCTTTGGCCCGCGAGCTCTGGCCATTACAAATTGCCTACGGCTGCGGCGCCCAGTGCCATTTGGTAGACGATCTGGCTTACGTTGCTCCACAGTTCCAGTTGGTTGAGGCGGTCTACGTCAATGGGGACGATGATTGTGTCGCCCCGAGCCAGTTGTTGGCTGCGGCCGCCGAACCAGCGGCTCTCTTCGGGTAGCATGACAGAGCCATCGGCTTTCACCACGTATACTCTGCCTTCATCGGCCTGGCGGGTCGGCCCGCCGCTGCGATTCAGGTAGTCATCCACGGTTAGCCCTTCGGTATGAAGATGACTGGTGGGGAACTGAACTTCGCCGAATACGCTGACGGATTGAGGGATGAAGGGGACTGTCAGGGTGTCGCCATCCTGCAGGCGGATGGATTGGTAATCGTCTTTTCCGACAACCGATGCGAGATTGATTACCATACGACCTACGGGGCGTGAATCCTGCACATCATTCAGCAGTCCCTGAACTTGTTGGGTTCGTTCAGCATTTTGACCACCGAAACTGTCGCCTTCCAGTTGAACACCCAGCAAGTCACCCTGAAGCCTCTCTTCCGCTTCCCGCAGTCGCCGAGCTTCTAATTGGCGGAGTTTTTCACGGGTGAATATCGCGCCTTCGGGAAAAGCGTTGTCTGTCAAGCCACCCGCGCGTTTAATCAAGTCGCGCAGGGTTTCGTCGTTGCCGATGGTGTATTGGCCGGGATAACGGACTTCGCCATCCAGTTCAATGGTTTTGACCTGCGCGAACTCCGGGATGGACTTGATCAGCAGCCGGTCCCGGCTTTGCAGAGTGACAGAGGTTTGCCCTTCCATAACGACTTGAAGATTCAGGTTTTTAATGTCGGTTTTACCGGTACCATCGGCGTCAACACCAAAGCGCGCGAGTTCTGCGGTATAAAGCGAGGCGGAATCTTTCAGGCCGCCGGCTACGTAGATGGCGTCTGCCACCTGTTTTGAGGCTGGTAACGGGTATTGGCCGGGGTAACGCACGGGGCCATTCACTTGGATAGTCTGTTGGGGTGCGCCTGGTTTTGCCTGGGCTTTGAGGCGTTGGAGCACCGGCGCAAACAGTTGTTCACGAGTGAAGTTGCGCCCTTCTTCGCCGCCTTCCACTTTCCCCGAGTCCGAGAAGATGAGCAGGGTATCTTCTTCTTGTAGCAGCAAGTCCTTGGTGGTTCCCGGGTTCTGCACCGCCTCGCGCAGGCGCAGGTTGAGTACCGATACCTCATCGGTACTGCGATCTGTGCGGACGATGGCGGCATAGCGTTCATCGGCTGCTGGCACCAAGTCACTGTTGAGGCTCTTGATAAGGGAGCTGACTCTCATGCCCTGGACCCACGCAAATCTTCCCGTGCGGGTGGCTGCACCTTTTACTTCAACGTACTGGCCGGTGATATCGGAGATGGACGCGACGTTTATGCGGTCACCGGGCTTAACTCTCGCCTGCTTGCCTTTTTGTGTGGTGAGGTTGGCTTCGGCAATGATGCGAAGGAAGTCGTCGTTGTTGCGTTCGATGCGCACCAGTTGCGGATAGGCCTGGGGTGTGAGGCCGCCGGCCAGTTTCACCAGTTCCTGCAGGGTGGTGTTGTTTTTCAGTTCATAAAGCGCTGGGCGGTAGACTTCGCCGTCGATGCCGACGCGGTCGCCCACTGGTGGAATGAAGATAACATCACCGGGTTGCAGGCGGTTGTCGTTGGAGGTGTCGCCTGCCATCAGTAAATCGTACAGGTCCAGTTCGCCAATCAGTTGGCCGTTGCGCTTGTGCTGGACTCTGCGCAGGGAGCCGGTGCGTGTGATACCGCCGGATACGTAAAGCGCGTGGGTGATGGTAGACAGTGAGCTAACAGTGTATGAACCGGCGTTTCTGGCCTCGCCCAGTATGAATACCCGCATGCTGCGCAGCTCACCCAAGGTAACGCTGGCTTGCACGCCTATATATTGCTCGGACACTCGCTTTTTGATTTGCTGCCGGGCTTCGTCGAAGCTCAGGCCGGCAATGATTTGCGGGCCTGACTGGGGAAAGCTGATGGTACCGTCCCGGGAGATGGGCAGTTCCAGTTGCTGGTTTTCTTTGCCCCAGAGCTGGACTCGCAATACGTCACCTGGGCCCAGGGTGTAGTCGTTGGGAATCGGAATGTCTGTGACGGGGGCGAAGGTTGTCGGGCTGCCTGCGAAGAGGTCGTAACCGAAGGGTTTCAGTCCGTTGTTTTTGAGGTCCTGTTCCTGGTTCTTTCCCCGCTGATCGCTCGATACGGTATCAACCGGCTCTACCACGGTTACATTCTGTGGGCGCTGGCTTTGCTGGGCCACTGAGCCGGCGATGGAATCCAGATCTACCCCGTATTGGCTGGCAAGGGCTTCTTGCTGGGCGCGGGGCATGTTTTTGAATTGCTCGATCTGGGACGGGCTTATAGATTGGGCTGTGGCCAGGGTTGGGAAAGCCAGGATGGCGGCTAGTAGGAGGTTTTTTGGGTTCACTTTTAATCCTGGGATTGGAGGTCTGATGAGGCTGAGTTGGTGCGAGACGGTCTGAACTGGTCAGTATTAGAGGGTCAGACCCTTGGTGGCCTAAAAACGATAGGTCCAGGCTGCGCCTAGGGACCATTGGTCTTTTTCGCCACTCAGGAATTGCATTTTTTTGTTGGTGGCTTGGGCGGTTAAGTCCAGCCAGCCGTTGAGGAATTGGGTGCCGTAGCCGACGGACAGTAAGGCGGCTTTCTGGTTGCCGGCTGGGACGTTGTAGAAGATATTATTATCGGTGATGGTCGTTTTATTACCGCCGTCTTTGTTGAGGTCCATATAACTAATGGAAGTGGACAGGTTACGGCCATCTGGGAAGAAGTGGAATGCGCCTAGGGTCAGGGTTTCGGCGTCGCCGTCAAAGGTGGAGGCCATTGTGCGGCCCTTGTAACGGAAACCGCTGCGATAGCGGGAATGGGTATAGGTGATATTAGGTATGGCGTCACTAATTAGGTCATCGGCCAGTGTGTTGCTATATTCTAGGAACCATTGCTGGTCGCTGTTAAGCAGCTGGGTTGTCCAGTCACTGCCCAGCAGCCAGGATTTGCGGGCTGGGAAGGCGCCGGCTTCGTCTTCGCCCATCATCTGGGCGTATAGGCTCATGGCCTGATCGCCTATGCCGAAGCCGTAACGGGCGTCGATGCTTCCCAGTTGGTTGCCGGGGTCGTTTTCTCCCCGTTGGCCGTTGTCTCGGCCGATGAACGCGTTCCAGAATGTGGAAACATTTTCAGGCCGACCCTTGCCGCCGAGCATAATCGCTCTGGAAAAACCGATATCCAGACCGTCAACGGGCCTGACGGTCAGGCGCATGCCTATCATTTTGGCGTCCGACACTGCCCGCTCTTCTTCTAGTTGGCCGGCGAATACCGTAAATTGCCAGGGGCCGATCCATTCCAGCCAGTCGGTTTCCGGCTCGCTGGCGTCTTTGCGGTTCAGCCATACTGCAGGCATGGGGCGGGCGTTGTTGGACAGGATCAAGCTACTTTGCCAACCCGGGCCCCACCAGCGATCGATGGCGCCGGCGCCGAGAACCCAGTTACCAGCCGTTCCTGCAATGTAAGAGCCGTCCAGACGAACACTGTCATCGTCTTCCGGATTCGCTGCGACGGTGGGTTTGACGCCAACAGCCAGGGATTCACCCTGCCATTGCAGATTCACGCTCGCTTCGCCGTTTTCGCGAGGACCGGCCTGAAAACCTCTCGCAAAGGTGGGTTCGGTGGTGGCCGAAAACTCGACTTCCGTCCGCCAGCCCTGCCTACTTTGTTCGTCCATCTCGAATTTTAGATAGGCCAGTGGGCCGCCAATGGCTGGCGCGTCGTTGCCGGTTTCCTGGCTCAGGCCGCCGTATACGGTGCCCATCATGACTGGCCAGGTGGAGGTGGTGCGATTCAGGTGGCCCCGGTCTGCCAGCTTTTGAAGGGCGAAGCGGGCACGGTTGTCGCCGGGTTCCAGCCAGGGTGCGGCAGCGGCTGTCAGAGGCACTAAAATGGTGATTAGGCACGCTACCGCCCCACCGACCAAGGCCAAGTGTTTTGAGGTCATAGGGTTACGTTTTCTGAAGACAGGATGAACGGCGGGGAAAGCAAACTCCCGACTGGGTCCCTGTCAGTTCGTGAATGTGGTATGTCATAAGTAGGCTAACGGATTCTACGGATTCTAATAAGACACGCAAGTGACGAAAGCCTGTGACGCGCTGTTTCTGCATGACATTGATCAGTACGCTAGCTCTTTTCACCGTTGTAAGCCTCAAAGATGACCCTGATGAGAGAACTTGATCGGTAGCTCGCGAAAAACAGTAAAAATGGTCTGGGAGTCGGCGGCGCTGCAGGCCGTTTCAAGGCTGTTCAGGCTTACCTCAATCTCGGCCCAGGGTAAGCAGGATTCCCTAGCCATCATGATTCTGGGGTGTTCGGTTTGCTCTGGTTCCCCGCCTATTAGCAACTCTTCAAACAATTTCTCCCCCGGCCGGAGCCCGGTGAATTGAATTTCAATGTCGCCCCCGGGATGATCGCTGGTCTTTTCTTCCAGCCCCATCAGGTGAATCATCTTGTTTGCCAAATCCGCAATGCGTACGGGCTCTCCCATATCGAGGACAAACACCTCTCCACCCTGCCCCATGCTTCCGGCTTGAAGAACCAGCTGACTGGCCTCGGGAATGGTCACGAAATAGCGGATGATATCCGGATGGGTCACGGTGACCGGGCCGCCTTCGTTGATTTGCTCCCGAAACAATGGCACCACCGAGCCGGAGGAGCCCAGGACATTGCCAAAACGCACCATGGAAAAAATGGTTTGGCTCTGGCGCTTTGCAAGCCCCTGCAATACCAACTCCGCGACGCGTTTGCTGGCGCCCATAACATTGGTCGGGCGCACGGCCTTGTCGGTCGAGATCAGCACGAAACGCTCGACTCCGGAAGCAATAGCCGCCTCGGCGGCACGGAGTGTGCCGAACACGTTATTCTGTACGCCCTCGATCACATTCTGTTCGACCAGTGGCACGTGTTTGTAGGCAGCGGCATGGTAAACCGTTTCGATGCCGAAGCTTTTCATAGAGTTGGCGACCTTAGCTTCCTGGTCATTCAAAGCAAAGTAAAATCGACGTTCTTCGAGGGTAAAATGCGGAGGGCTATATAAATCATTAATTTCTGAATCGATGAGGATCTGGAGTCTTTCG
>Ga0307976_1001150_pt1 | contig 12967 bp, 14 predicted proteins | sample OrgLakmetagen919_FD_201836 | JGI IMG/M metagenome (GOLD analysis project Ga0307976, IMG submission 201836) | Saline water microbial communities from Organic Lake, Antarctica - #919 | ecosystem: Environmental > Aquatic > Non-marine Saline and Alkaline > Saline | place: Antarctica: Organic Lake... | reverse complement strand
GGCCGCAAACGCAGCCAGCAGGGTTTCCGTATCCGCATGGCCGCGCCAAACCGGGGCAACCGCCAACTGGTCCAGCTGTTTGCGCAAATCCAGGTGGTTGTAGATCTCACCGTTGAACGCAATCACAAAACGCTCGCAGGCTGACTGCATAGGCTGATGGCCAGCTGCGGACAGATCCACTATCGCCAGGCGCCTATGCCCTAGGGCCAGTCCGGTATCGCCTTCCACCCAAACACCGGAATCGTCCGGGCCGCGGTGAAGAATTTGAGCGGCCATTTTTCTGGCAATGGCCGCACTAGGGGCTTCTTGCCCCCAAAAACCAGTAATCCCGCACATCAATCATGTCCTTGCAAATTGGCTTGCTGGCATCGCCCTTCGTAAATCGCCAGATAGCGATTGGCCATAGCATCCAACGAAAAGTTCGCCACTACCCGCGCGCGCGCGGCCACTCCTAGGCGTTTGCGCTCGCCATCAGACAAACACAGGGCACGCCCCATTGCCTCTATCAGCGCCGGAGAATTCCGCGGCGGCACCAGGAAGCCTGCATCTGCGACCACTTCCCGCACGCCTCCGCAGTCAGTGGCCACCACCGGGCGCTCGCAGGCCATAGCTTCCGCCACTACTAGCCCGAAGCCTTCCCAGGCAGACGAAAGTACGAAAACATCACTAGCGGCCATCAAGGCAGGTACGTCATGCCGTACACCCAGAAAATGTACCCGGTCAGCGACACCTAGTGACTTGGCCATAACCTCCAGCTCTCCTCTTAATGGCCCATCACCAACGATCGCCAGTTGGGGCTGCACAGGGCTACCCTCCAGACTGGCAAAGGCGCGCAGCAGGTTTGGGTAATCTTTCGACTCCCGCAACCGCCCCACAGCCAACAGCAGAGGCACGGCCTTATCCAAACTCAATTCCGACCGCACTCGCTCCCGGGCAGCAAGGTTAAAAGTGAAGACTGCAATGTCGATGCTATTGTGGATAGCGACCATACGTCCAGGCCGCAGCGCGCCCTGATGCTCAAAAGCCTCTACCGCCTCGTTGGAGACGTTGGTAGAAATATCTGCCAGCCGGTCTGTCAGTCGATAGGCCAGCATGCGCCCACGCCCTTGCTCGTTAGTATTGTGCGCACTAGAAACTAACCGGGGCATAGGCGCAACCAGTCGCAGCAGCCGAGTGAGTATATTGGCGTGAACTAAATGACTATTGACAACGTCTGGCTGGAATTCTGTAATTAGCTTTCGGAACCGCCATAAAGCGCTAACTACGCCCGATGGGGTACGTTCCATACTCAGCGTTTCAACCCTCACACTCGAGTGACTTGGGCTCAACTCGAGCTCACCGTGAAAAAAAACTAAAAGTACCTCATGCCCCAAAGCAGTAAAGTGATCAGCCAATCCAGTGACTAAACGTTCGGCCCCCCCTACTCCTAACCCTGTGATTACAACAAGAATTCTCATCGTGATACAGACTTTCGTTGATCCGGACTAACTATCATTATTCTCACGCTAGCAACACCAAATAAAATTAAATCAAGAAATAAAATTAGCAACTAAAGCTATCAAAACTTGGCAAAACGCCCCTCATTGATAGATTAATATTTCGAAATAATCAGCAAAAATCATTATTACTATTACTGCTACAACAATGCACCATAAATATTAAGTAAACGGAAATGCTACCCCTCTCTCAACGTGGCCAGCTTCTCATAGGCATAAATAGTTATATTTATTCCATAATTCGCAATAGCAAACTCTCGAGCACTTAAACCCATGTTTATCGCTCTAACTGAATCATCAACGAGACTACAGATTTGTTCCGCAAGGTCACATTGATTTCCAGGCTGATAAAGTATGCCAGCACTAGAAGGGATCATGTTATTCACTCCTGCAACATCTGAGGCAATTATAGGTAGACCCGAAGCTAATGCTTGCATAATTGCAGTGCTCATCGTTTCTCCATGGGTGCAATGAACATAAATATCTAACCCGTTTAAAAACTGCTGCAGCTCTGCTTGGCCAAGCATGCCATACATTTCCACGCGATCATGTAACCCAAGCTGTCTTATTTTTTCATTGATAGAACTGCGCGTACTTCCATCACCTGCAATACCTAACTCAAACCGTACGTCCGGCATCTTTTGACAAACAAGAAAAAACGCTTCGATTAACGTCGTATGATCCTTGTTCGCTTGAAGCCTAGATTGCATTCCAATCTTAAAAACGACTGAATATTTCTTCTTTTCCTTTGACGGTTTAAAATAATCTGTATCAAGCCCATTTGATATCACCGCGACCTTTTTTTCATTATAAAACCACTTGAGGTGTTGTCGCGCCCCGCTAGCAGCTTCACTTGTCAGATGAACGATATTATTTGCAAAAAAATGTGCCGAAGCTAGTAAGGCCCATTCCACAGAGCTCTTCAGGTGATTGGCCTGTGTTTCTCTAACCAAAACAAACGGGCGCTCGCTCCTCCGCGTAAAGATCTTCAACAAAATAATAGACGGAAGAGCAGCAAGCCCATGAAGAAAAAGGACGCCGGCTTTCAGCGATTTAAGCTCTCGGAAAACTAAAACAATGAATTCCAATCTTTTCCTGCCTGGTTTTTTTGGCTCGTAAGACCATTTTATACCTAATGATTCGCATCTACTTATATATTGCTTTAGTGGCGCCTCCACACCTATGAAAAATACGTAATGGTCGAAATCACGCATGAACCCACCTTCGATTAAACTAAAAAGAACTGCGCCGTGACCCCCAAGACCTGAATATAATAAATGTACCACTTTAATTCTACTTGCTTCTTTTTGAAATATCATATGCCACCGCCAACTATTCTAGCCGGAACACCAGCGACGGACACACCATCGCAAAAACTTTTATTTACTACCGCGTTTGCCCCAATACTTACATTATCACCAATTATAATGTCCCCGAACAACTTTGCTCCTGGCCCTATATATACGTTATCACCTATTGAAGGGGCTTTGCCATTCTTAATTCCAATATTAACACAAACATTGATTCTTGCGTTCTTCCCGATCCGTGCGTCAGGACTAATTACTATAGTACCCCAATGATTTAAAGAAAGACCAGAACCACAAGTATTCGGCGGTATAGTAAAGCCCATGTAGATTTCAATAAAACGAAAGTGTGCTTTATATATTAAACCTATAAAACTGGAAATCTTTCCTAATTTACAGTTTTGAAAATACTCTACTCGCCGAAGACATCTAATAAAATAAACAACAGGGTATTTCAAAAAATACCACGGCCGCCATCTATCAATATTATAAACATTCAAGTCTGCCTTTAGATACTCAACATAATCATACTTTGAATGTATCATAATCACCTCACGATGAAATAAAAATAATAACCTTAAATAGGGTTCCAGCTATTACATTTAACTTAGCCTTATCAAACTAGCAATACTTACCATACAGTTAAATGTAATTGGGGTTTTTGTATACGAAGCATTCTAAGGAAGCACTGATCAATTAATGAGAGACGGCAACTAATCAAAAGCGCTTGGAATTCGGCCTGAGAAATAATCTATTTTCTCGTTCAGCACTCAATGTTTCTATTTTAGTGATGAAATCGCCGCTTTTTTGCCCTAATTGTGCCTTCTAGGCACGATTTAAGAACATGGAGACGGATTTAGCCTACGTGCCAGTACCAGATTGGCCAAGCCGAACAACGTAAACAACTGCGCCGTGTTCTTTAGCAGCCCCCGATAACACACCTTGCGGTGCCGGCACAGATTCTTCACCACGTGGAATGGATGCTCACCCTTGGCGCGGATCTGAGCTCTGACCCGCTCCCGTTGGGCGATCAGAGTCTTGCGCGGGCCTCCTTCCATCTTCTTAAGCTTGCCGCGCTTCTCAGCCATGTGCCAGAACACATCCGACCCTTGGAACTCTGGGCGTTTGGCCACGCCGGTATAGCCTGCGCCCGCGTAGGCTTCGGTTTCATCACCGTGCAACAGGTGTTCGGGCTCGGTGATATCCGCCACGTTGGCAGCCGTACCCGTCAGGCTGTGAACCAGACCGGAGTCTGCATCCGTCCCGATATGAGCCTTCATACCAAAGTGCCATTCATTGCCTTTTTTTGACTGGTGCATCTCTGGGTCCCGCGCCTTGGCCCGGTTCTTCGTGGATGGCGGCGCCGCAATAATGGTGTGGTTTACAATCGTGCCTTCACGCATGAGCATGCCGCGCTCGGCCAGGTGGCCGTTGATCTATTCAAAAATAACTTGGGTTAAGGCCTGCTTTTTAAGCAGGTGGCGGAACTTCAGAAGGGTCGTGGCATCTGGAACCGACTCCACACTCAGGTCGATACCGACAAAGTCACGCAGGGCTTGGCTGTCATAAATGGCATCATCCAGTGCCTCGTCGGCCAGAGCATACCACTGCTGGACAAAGTACATCCGCAGCATGCGCTTCAGTGGAATGGGTGGCCGCCCTCGCTTGCCACAGGAATCAGGATAGTAATACGGCGAGAGCACTTTTAGCAGCCGCGACCAAGGCACAACCTGTTCCATCTCGGCCAGAAACCACTCACGTCGGGTTATCTTTTTCTTGGCGGCAAAACTCGTCTGCTCGATGATCGTTCCTGGTTGATTTAATTATCTGGAGTTTGATTTTACCAAATCAGCGACTCAAACTGAATTAACCAGCGCTTCCCTAACGCAAAATATCACGAAAAAAACTACGCAACCCGTTAAATTCGGCGTAACCGCGGCGCACTAACATTGCCAGCGCCTGGAGCCTCCGGGCCAGAGCGCCCGATTGGGCCAGATTCTGGCGGGCGCTGAGCGCCCGATGCTCGCGTTCCAACCGAACTAGCGCAGCGTTCACCGACTCTTGATCTTGGCGGTCAAGGCTGGCGGCTACTACTTCGGACAGGCGCGCCCGCAGGCCCATGTTCAATGCGATGCGGTCGCCGTAATCTGTAGCAGGCCGAGTACGCATCTGCGCCTTCAACACATCCATTGGTTTAATCTTCTGGCTGCTATTTACGACCCACTCAGAGGTGTTCGAGTCGTGGCGACGAATGATTTGAAGGCAGTCATTCGTAACGATTCTGCGGCCCTCAAATAAATTACATAATTTGTGGAGCCAAATGTCGTGACCAGTTACGTCATCTGGAATCGGTAGCGCAATCAACAGGAATTCGCGGCGCACCATACTCAGTGCACCTGTGATCGTATAGTCCGAGGACCCATAACCTGAGCGAATCTGCCCCATCTTCGTTAAACCTGTCGGGTGACCGGTTTGATTCGTGAGCTGCCCATCATGTACTAGGATCCAGCATTTGGGCTCTTCGGCAGCTAAAGCGAGAGCACGTTCGATTTTGTTGTAAAACCAAGCATCGTCTTGATCGGACAGAAAAACTATATCACCAGAACAAAGTGACAGCGCCTTGGCAAAATTCTGTGTATACCCAAGATTATGATCATTACGTACGGCACGCACCGAAAACGGAGCAGTCTTCACAAATTCAGTAATAATTGAAAGGGTATCGTCAGTCGATCCGTCATCACAAATGACTACCTCGTCGGGGCGTCGTGTTTGTTTAATATAGCTATCAAGCTGTTTTTGAAGGTAGTGGGCACCATTGTATGTTGTGAGTGCGATGGACACTGTTTCAAGTTTCACTGTTTTAGATAACCCTTCAGGTGATAGATGTATTTTAATGTATTGAACTAAGGAATCTCTGAATAACTTTCCAAAATCAGCGATAATACAGCTATCGCTAACCGCATAGGATTCGCCGCCACCATGGGCCAGATAACCTTTTCCGAAGCCGAGTACCAGAACAAGAAGCGCAAGGCACGCCGCGAGAGTCTGGATAATACGGGGGCCCGAGTGCTGTCAGAAGCTTAGACCAAGGCACAACCCGCTCCATTTCGGCCAGAAACCATTCACGGCGTGTCGTTTTTTTCTTGGCGGCAACCGGTGCTTGAGTGAAACTTTTTTTTTGCATGGTCGTTCCTGGGCGCGGGGTGACAGACGCTCTTACTGTACTGGAAACTCAGTCGCTGTGGAATTGATCAGCGTGTCCTTAGAGTCTTAAACAATAACTAAGGACAATCTGAAGAGAAATTTTAACTCTGTCATAAGCTGCACATTTTCAACTTCTAACAACGAAAACTTTCTTACTGCGACGAATTATAAAGCAGGAAATACATTTAGCTAGAAAGAACATACTTTTTGGGTAAAAAAAGGATTCCTTTAAGAAGAATGTAAATTCGTAAAACTTTCGTTGTAAAACAGAAGAAATTATTAAGTTGCAGATACGCTTAGAAATAATAGCGCGCCGATTTTCACAATATCGATTAGCAACTTGACTAATTCGCCGATAGTGAACCAGGAGATTTCCTGAAGTATTCTCAGCATGAATATTTCTTTTAAAAACGCATAAACTGAGATAATTAAAATTATATTTTGAACTTTTTAGATCATCAAATACTTTTATATTAAAAACCCAGTCATCTGCAATTAAATCGCGATCAAACGGCTGTATCTTTTTAAGATATGTAGACTTAGCTAGAATGCCTTGTATAAAGATAGCGGGTATGCAAGATGTCACATAATCATATGCAACTACTGGATCGGAGCTTAAGAGCAAATTTTCTACCTCTTCATTGTGTAACTTAGCTACAACTTTCCCTTCCACAACGTTGACGCCATTGGCATAACTAATAACAAGATTAGAATCTCTATTAAAACACTCTAATTGCTGCACAAAGCGATTAGGTGTATATTGGTCATCTCCCGCCAAAAACGAGATGTAGTCTCCGCTCGCCATTTTAATAAGATCTAGAAAATTTCCTGCAATTGAAGCAACACCTTCGTGAGGTTTTGCTACTAAATTGATGGATATCTTTGACTGTTCAGAAAAATTTCTAATTTTCTGAACAGTGTTGTCAGTTGACCCATCATCTATAATAATAACTTCTAGATCGCAACAGCGTCCTCCTTGACTGACAATACTTCTTAATGTGGATTCGATAAATTGAGCATGATTAAAAGTTAAAACTAGAACACTAATAACAGGTTTTTTGTGCATCACAGGATCTCAAAATAAAAGCTTGAAAATCTGCTAACGGAGGTTCAGCGTCCGCAAGCAAGGCAGGGAAAACGCACGAAACATTTCATACCGCAAGAATCGCGGCAAGGTAGTTTTCATCCAGTGCCGCTTTCTTCTGTTTGCGCCGGATGCCGCCTTTAAAATTCGTTTCACCTTTTAGATAATTCAACGCGATATGGCGCACTCTTGCGAGGTTCTCAGCAGCGTAACCACGATGGATTTTACAAGCGTCTTCACGCAGTGCGACGTCTAAAGACCAGTGTAATTTATTCTCGATATACCCATGCTGACGAGCCGCTTCCGCGAGCTTTTTTTGCGCTCAAATCGGCTGGACTGATGTAGTAACGGATCGTAGGTTCTGTAGGCGCTTTGTCGCCTTCGCTACGAAATTACATGACCACACCGACCGTTTTTGACCCAGGCCACTCATAGCCAAGCTCCTGAAATTCTTCTGTAAACTCTTTTACAATGTGGTGGCGCGTTTCTTGGCGGCCGCGATCTTTTTCTGACACCCCATGGCGTCGATGGTGACCAGGCAGCCTTGTAAATTTAGAAGCTTGAGTAGTTTCGGTATGGCCGTTATTTCGTTGGACTTTTCTGCGGTTTTCACTTGACCTAACACGACGCCATTGGCGGCGCTAAAAGCGCTAACCATATGAATGGCACCTTTGCCTTTTCCTCGGCAATAAGAGCCGCGTAACGTCTTGCCATTAATAGCAACAACCGCTCCTTCAGTAACGTCATGGCACGCTTTCATCCACTCAGCAAACGCGATTTGAAGCTGGTCCGCATTGATCAGTGCCATCACTCTGGCCAACGTGTCGTGACTGGGTATACCATCGGTAAAATTGCCGTATTGGCGCAGAAAATCCAGCTTTGAGTGGCCAAAATATTCGATCTCGTCCCATCCTTCAGAACCACAAATCACCGCACAGACCACTAGAAATAGACTATCAGACAGCTGATGTTGCACTTTCCAGGATTGGCGAAAGTCGGGAATGATGGACAAATAGTGAAGAAGAGACGGCACTAACATAGAGGCATCCATGAGTAAAATCATTAGATGACCATAATAATCTCAATCAGTGATGCTCTACAAACCCCGTCACAGCTCGGTTTTTCATGCATTTTCCCTGCCCGCATTTCCTGTGGGCACGGATTTCGCAGCGATCTCCACGCCACCTATAGCGTCATAAGGGATGAGGTGAACAATACGCTTCATAATTCACTTATCGTTCGAAAGGCTGCAGTAGACATCAGCGCGCTTGCCCTCGTCGCCCGTAGCCAGCAGCGGCATTCCAAGAAGTTCCGAATGACGCGCCAAAACCGCAGCCTCGGTGAAGCGCTTAATCCCTTCGGCGAGCCGCTCCGGCGCGATGGGGTGATCCAATGCGGCAATCAGGCCGTCCGCGATAGACGCCGGATCGCGCGGCTGGACGAGATAACCGTATGCGCCGTCCTGTAGCACCTCTCGCGGGCCTGTCGGACAGTCAGTCGCCACCGGGGTCGCGCCTGACAACATTGCCTCAACCAAAACATTAGGCAGGCCCTCTTCATGTGAGCTGAGGGCAAAGACGGATGCTCGGCGGAAAAACCGGTAGGGATTAGCCTCACGGCCAGGCAGGCGCACATGTGTGCTAAGACCCAGCTCGACGATCAGACTCTCCAGTGCTGATCGTTGCGACCCCTCACCCAGCACGATCAGACGGACTGGGCGTCCGCGCTGGTGCAGCAGAGCCACCGCGCGCAACAGATCATCGAACCCTTTCCGATGCTCCAATGAGCCCGCAGCAACCAAGACGGGAGGGTCCCCTAAATCTTCTGCACGGCCCTTTGCCGGAAGCCATGGATCATTATCAAGCGGCGCCGTCAGTAGTGCCGCCACCCGCGCATCGGACACAATGTTATAGACCGCGTGGTACGTCAGACCAGGCATTGCAGCGCGATACTGCTCAACCATGTCACGCGATACGCAGGTCATGACATTCTGACGCCACGCAGTAGCGCGGACTAGCTTTTTCAAGGCCCACCGCTTCGTAAAACGCTTGTTCGAATAGGCGCCAAACGGAGAGTCAGAATTAGTGCCTAACGGAGTAACACGACTGGATCCGCTTATCCGCACACCGGATCGCGTGAGAATTGCCGCAATTGCTACCGCCGCATTGAGGTGATCTTCTGCGCTGAAAACAATATCCGGGCGCGCTTCTCGCAAGTATCGGCAAAGTGGCCTAATCGCAGCCCGCACCGTAGGCGCGCCAAGCATCAAGCGTTGTGTCCCTTCAGGCTCTGGCACTTCGAGATCCGGCGGTGCGTATCCAATAACGTAATCCACCTGATGTCCTGCCCACGCCAGTACCGCCGCAAGACGCGCTTGGGCCAAAGGAACTCCTGAAACCGAATAGCGCGCGGTGATAACCCCAATCCTCATGATCTGACTTCCTTATATGTTGTGCGGGATAGAATGCGGCCGAACCTGAAACACATTGCACAGCACCCCCCGTTGTGGTGCTTCCAGCCCCGCGATCAGCTCGCCAGGTGTTGCCCGCGCTGTGATGAGCGGCAGATGGCGGTTGTCAATGCAATCGTCCAATACAAAATAACTATCATCATGCATTTAGCAAGGACACCTCAAAATCTTCTACGAACCCATTCCAAGAGCGTGTACATGAGCGGAAATCGCAAAAACAGTATATCCGCCCAGCTTAAATACGCAGACAATATTGACTTATTTTCCATTGCTCTCACTTGTCGGCGAATACTATCTAACGGCACATCACGCAGGCGGAGCTCCAATGTGAAAAAAACGATGCTCCGTGCAAGTTGAACTCTAATAAGATATCTAGAACAAGATTTGGGTAAGGCGGAAATAGTATTGAACAAATCCAGCAGTGTCTTTCCGTGCTCCGGCTTATGATTTCGCGTAGTACTTTTTGGATTATTCCTGTATGAAATTAGAGGATTTTCAAGAAAGTATATGCTGAAATCCTGTAGTAATATAAACGGAAGGGTTATCAAATCTTCGTAGAAGATACGCTTGGACGGAAACGGATATTGCTTCATGATCTCTCGCTTAAACACACGTGTATAAGGGAACCATTTTCCAACACCAAAAACGTTCTCTCTGATACTTGAAAGCATATATAAACCATCTGGTAAATTATGACATTTTATCGGTTTTCCATGACTTGGTTCATCGTCGAGGACGCGTAGAATATTAAACTGGATAATGTCTGGAGAGTAATTTTTTATAACTTCAAGCACATTCCCTATATAGCCGGGCAGGATAGAATCATCGCTGTCGAGAAAGGCGATATAGGCACCGCGTGCGGCCTGAACCCCGGTATTGCGAGCCGCCCCTGGGCCAGGGAAAACGCATGAAACATTTCACACCGCCAGAATCGCGGCAAGGTAGTTTTCATCCAGTGCCGCTTTCTTCTGTTTGCGCCGGATGCCGCCTTTAAAATTCGTTTCACCTTTTAGATAATTCAACGCGATATAACGCACTCTTGCGAGGTTCTCAGCGGCATAACCACGATGGATTTTACAAGCGTCTTCACGCAGTGCGACGTCCAAAGATCCGTGTAATTTATTCTCGATATAACAGTGCTGACGGGCCGCTTCCGCGAGCTTTTTTGCACTCAGCTCGGCTGAACTGACGTAGTAACCAATCATGGGTTCTGCAGGCGCTTTATCGCCTTCGCAACGAAATGACATAACGACACCGACCGTTTTTAACCCAGACCACCCATAGCTAAGCTCCTGAAATTATTCTGTAAACTCTTTTACAATGTGGTGCCGCGTTTTTTGGCGGCCACGATCTTTCTCGTCAGTCACGTAAGCATCATCCTCAAAATGAACCAGCTCACTCGCGGGGAAAGCTTGCTCGAAGGCCTTAACAAGCTTTGGCTGATTATCTTTGACTGACAGCAGGTAATTTGCGCCTTTGTGAAGCACACTTCCGGCGATTTTTTTCTGACATCCCATGGCGTCAATAGTGACTAGGCAGTCTTGCAAATTTAGAAGCTTGAGTAGTTTCGGTATCAGTGACGTTATGTTGCACTTTCCAGGATTGGCGAAAGTCGGGAATGATGGACAAATAGTGAAGAAGAGACGGCGCTGACATATAGGCATCCATGAGTAAAATTATTAGATAACCATAGTAATCTCAACCGGTGATGCTCTACAAACCCCGCCACAGCGCGGTTTTTCATGCGTTTTCCCTGGTAGCTTAGCGACCCTGCCCAGCGGCTTGCTGGAAAATCTGCGCCAGTGTCGGCGCTTGCACTTGCAACGAATAGGTTTGCTCCACAGCGGCCCTACCGGCATTACCCATCTGCAAACGCTGTTCAGGCGATTGAAGCAAGCGCGCCAGTGCACTCTCCCAATCGGCTGTTGTGTCTGCCAATAAACCACAGCTGCTGTTAGTGACAATATCCACATTCACACCCACCGGTGACGCCACTACGGGAACACCGCAGGCCATGTATTGAATCAGCTTGTAACCGCACTTGCCCTTTTCCCAGGGGCTGTCTTGCAGAGGCATAATGCCGATGTCCATGGTACGAATCAGCTCGGCCTCGGTGGCTTCGCTCCAGCTAACCACTTCAACGGGCATATCGGGCAGTTGCCCAACCACATCCGCGGTTGCCCCAACCAGAACAAGCTTTGCATTGTGCGCCTTGCACACGGCAGCAAGAGCATTACCCATAGCCACCACATAACGCTGCGTAGACGGTGACCCTACCCAGCCAATAACCCCTGGTTGACCCAACGACGGCGCCCGTAGCGGATAACGCAGATGATCCACCACCGTGGGCACCTGGCGCACGCAAAGTGCATTCGCATTTTCAGCCCGCATCGCCAAATACCGGTTACCAGCAATAACACACTGAGCATTGCGCATAACCACATCAATTTTTCGACCTAACAACCGGCGTATCAACGCATTTTTTGACAGATCGTAGTGGTGAAATATAGCGTCATCGTAATCAACAACGTACGCTTTTCCTAAAACCCGCAGCAGCCGCTCAAAGAACGCTGGCAAATACGGAAACAGCTCCTTTTCAATCCAAATCAGGTCATAACGGCCGCACGTCAGCAGTACCCGAAAGCGGGATAGATAACACTTCAAGGTTTGCCACACCGAGCGACCACCCGTGGAATACAAGCGGGCCAAGTACTGCTCATCGAATAAGTTGCTGACTGTGACATCAACGCCTTGGGCTTCCAAAAAAGGAAGATACTGGAGCGACCGCAAGCGGCTACTGGCACCCATGCGTGGGTATTTTGAAAACAGCAGAACCTTCATTCCAAAAGCCTTTTAAAGGCTTTTAAATAGGATTGAACACTAGATTCTAATGAAAAATACTGTTTGCCAATACGGGTACAGCACTCGCGGAATTCGTCACGAGACGGAAGAACCGTCTGGACCAACCAGTCAGCGGCGTGATCCAGTTGATCGGGCGACATGTCGTTAAGCAAAAAACCAACATCTTCACTAATAGCACTGGTGTCTCCAATACCTTGAGTGGCAACAACCGGAATGCCGCACAATAAATATTCACCTAGCTTAATGGGAGCCACCGCTTGCATAGAAAAACTCGTTTGACGCAGGGCAAGGCCTACGTCAGCACACGCTAAGTAGTCGGGCACTTGATTCGGAGAAACGGACAAGGTAGTTACGGCACCCTGCAAATGAGGGAAGGAAGCGAGTGCCAACGGAACAGCCTCCGGTGAACCGGTCAGAATGACGAGCCTAGCATCGCTTCGACTAGCTATTACTCGATCAAAAAGCGTAAGCATTTCTGGCAGGCAATATTGGTCACCCAGCGAACCTGCATAGATCAATAAAGGGGCATTCAAATCAATGCCCAAAT